>SNQW01000114.1_pt1 | contig 73054 bp, 55 predicted proteins | sample 2580511 | NCBI WGS metagenome assembly SNQW01 (sample SAMN10953775, study PRJNA522744) | food fermentation metagenome | isolation source: 8-hour incubation of native-enriched microbial consortia from nixtamalized... | place: Mexico | collected 2017-09-24 | reverse complement strand
AAAAATCAAACAGATGGGCTATGAAGTTGAACTTCATGAACTGAATTCAGTATAAACCCATATTATGGAAAAAAAGAATCAAACACCCCCCCTTTTTGTTTCGACGCGCTTCCACACTTTAACGCGTTGAGTTATTTTTCGTATAAATTCAATTATTGAGATCCAAGGATACTGCCCCCATGCAGGGGATCTCGATGTAAGACGCTTTAAGGACTTATGCTGGCGCCATAGCCCGTTGGCACTTGATGGCTGGATTTTTTTTCGATTGCGTACTTGTCGATTATGAACGAACCCAAGCATGCCAGCAGTTGGTACTCTCGTTTATCGGAAAATTTGTTGCTGTCGACGTGCAATCGGACCTAACCTGGTTGGAGGCGGAAGCGGTTCGTTTCTCCCCCCGTTTGCTGCGGCCCTTCACGCCCAACGAGTTGTCGGAACATCTGCGAATACCGGTTCGTCAAGCCAGACGCATTTTGTTGGAACTGGTCGAGAATGACTTTTGGCTCTAAGATGGCTGTATTTAGCGTTCGTGGCTTGGTATCCCTGCAGGCCGCTTTGCATGATTATTCCTTTTGATCAGGGGGTAGAGGTGAGGTCTAATCCGGTCCTTTCATTTTCCCGATGTCTTGCCCCGTCCTCCAGTTAGGTCTGCTTCACTTCTCCTAAACCGCCTTCTCACAAACCTGTCAAACGATCTCGAACATGTCTGCTTCTCCCAAACCTATTTTCTTCTCCTGAATTTATCTTCCTCTCTGCTTCCGGATCAAATGGGATAATCGTGCAAAGCGTCCGGACAGCGGATATTGATCTGCCGATATTTCTTGCCACGATCGGTTACCGGCCCTCCCTGTCAAGCGCTGATTATTAGGTTGAGCCTATATAGTTGTACAAATCCCGCAAAGTCAGTGATGAACAACCTAAGAGAGGCCTTATTGGGCGCCAAATACGTGATTTTACATCAATTTGAGTGAAATAAGTGCAACTGAGTCCGTTAGCGCATCCCAAAAAACCTCCTGGAGGAACGTTATCCAGGAGGTTTTTTTATGAAGCGTGCAGAGAATCGCACGTGTTAGGAAAAAAGCACGCTGTATCTGCAGTAACGGCAATGCCGCGAGTGCGATACCTCGGGGACCGGGGCGGCCGGGACGGCCGGAGCGTGCTGTCGAGCAGCCCCGTGCTGTGCCGCCCGCGAAGCCGGCCCTGCGGCTCCCGCGCCGGGCACGCCTGCTCCCGCCGGGCACGCGCCTTCTGCGGTGGCGCCTCCGTTGCCGCTCGCACGAGCGCCCCGCTCCGCGCCGGGCGCTACACCTCGGCGGCCGGGCCGTCCGCCGCCGAGCCGCCCTGCCGCTGCGCCGCCCGCGAAGCCGGCCCTGCGGCTCCCGCGCCGGGCACGCCTGCTCCCGCCGGGCACGCGCCTTCTGCGGCGGCGCCTCCGCCGCCGCTCGCGCGAGCGCCCCGCACCGCGCCGGGCGCTACACCTCGGCGGCCGGGCCGTCCGCCGCCGAGCCGCCCTGCCGCTGCGCCGCCCGCGAAGCCGGCGCAGCGGCTCCCGCGCCGGGCCCCCCCGCTCCCGCGGGGCCCGTGCCTCCCGCGGCGGCGCCACCGCCACCGCCGCCGCTCGGGCGAGCGCCCCGCACCGCGCGGGCGCTCCGCCGCGGGCGCACAAGCTGCAGCAGCGACAACGGCTGCAGCCGTACCGCCGCAGGCGCCAGCTCGTCCGGCGCCAAAATTGCGCCGAGCTGGTGATGATCGCCGGCGTAAATCGCCCGCTGGAGGAACTTGCTCTCGCCCGCGAGATTCCGCACCTCCAGCTTGCAATAAGCCGGGTTGATCCGCAGCGCCGCATGCAGATCTTCCTTGGTCGGCACCGGCACGCCGTTCACTTTGACGATTGTCTCGCCGGCCCGGATGCCAAGCTCGTCCGCCGGGCTCCCCGGCAGCACCGCAAGCACCCTCACCCCGCCCTGCGGGTTCACGTACAACGGGCTGCGCTGCTGCTCCTCGTAGCGGCTGTACCAGACCAGCCCTTCGTGCAGCAGGAACGCCGCCAGCGCCGCCAGCAGCAGCAGCGGACTCCACCACGCCGCGGCCAGCGCCAGCACCAGTACCGCCGCACCATACGCCAGCAAGCGCCTGGACGACACGCGCGCCTTGTCCTTCGGCAATAAGCCCATGGTCATTTCCGAAAACCCGATGATGATCGGCAGCCCGATCATGCCGAAACCGCCCTGCCAGGCGTCACCGCCAAAAAACGGCGTCCACGGCAGCACATTTCCCGTCGTCTCCATCGGGACCAGCAAAAACAGCGGCACCGCCCATAGGCTTTGCATTTGGTAGCCGCCGACCAGCTTGCCCCGCTTGCCTTCATAAAACAGCGGACCGGCAAACGATGCCCCCTGCCAGCGGACAAGCAGCCCTTCCGCAATATGCAGCAGCCCGACCAGGCACAGCAGCGCCGGAATATCAAGCTCCCTTACAATGCGCACGATTTCGCCGCCCCATCCCGTCCCTGCAAAGCCCGGAAACAGATTTAGGCCAAACTGTGCGACCCCCAGCAACCCGACCGAGTAGGCCAGGCATAGATACCGCACGCGAAACAACAGCAGCACAATCGTGACGGCCCAAATGCAGACGATGCCTTCCAGCGTCAGATCCATTCCGAGGAAGGCAAATAGGACGGATACCGCAATGCCCGCCAGCAGGCCGGCGATCACGGTACGCCACGTTTTGGCGCCCCAGCTATGCAGACGTGCATGAAACAGCTTGCGCTCCAGCAGCACCTGCCGGCGATAAAGCAGCGCGATCATGATGATGGAAATATAATAAAAAGGCTGCAAAAACAACTGCGCTGCCGCTTCCGCCAAACTCCACAATCCTTCAAGAATGAGATCCAAGGGATGTTCACGCTCCTTTTCGCAACAAGCGGACAACTTCGGACCGTTTTCCGAAGCGTCTTTTCTAGGTGTATTTGTTTCTGCTTTCAACATGCAAACAAAGAAAAAAGAAGGCCAAGTTTCAGCCTTCTTATGGATTCGACGCTTACGAAGCGATTTCCTTCCGGATTTCCTCGACCGCCCGCTTTAACTGCAGGTCGTTTTTCGGATCGCGGATTTGCTTGATGACGCTGCTCTCCAGCGCTTCCGCCGTTTTGGCGTCCAGCACGCCGGTCGGCTCCATCTTTTGGCCCGTTTGGAATTCCTTCAAGGCGTTCTCCGTCTGCTTGTCGAAGTATCCGTCCTTGCGTCCGGGGGCCAGCCCCAAGCCGTCCAGCATCGTTTGCGCGCTCTTGATGTCGTCGCCCAGCATATCGTATTTGAACGTTTTTTCTTTATTGATCGGCGCTACCGAAAAATAATCCGGCTGCGACACGGCGATGTCCGGCTGGATGCCTTTTTTGTGAATCCACTCGCCGTTCGGCGTCAGCCACTTGGCGATTGTGATCTTAAGCATGCTGCCGTCGCCCATTTCCTGCGTGTAGCTCGATTGAACCGTGCCTTTGCCGTACGTCGCCTCGCCGACCAGCTTCGCTCCGGCCGATTCCTGCAGCGCCCCGGCCAAAATTTCCGAAGCGCTGGCGCTGCCCTTGTTCGTGACGACCACGATCGGATATTTTTTGCCGCTGCCGTCCGATAAGGTTTGCTGGCGGCGCTTGTTTTTATCTTCAACCTGCACGATAACCTTGCCTTTCGGCACGAATTGTTCGGACATATCCTCGACGACGGTCAGCACGCCTCCCGGGTTGTTGCGCACGTCGATGACCAGCCCTTTCATCCCCTTCTTCTCCAGAGAAGCCAACTCCTCCTTGAAGCGTTCCGCCGTGTTCATCGAAAACTCGGTGACCTCGATTACGCCCACGCCGCCGTCCTCCATGCGGGAATATACCGTTTCCAGGGCGATATCGTCGCGGACGATCGTAAACTCCAGCGTCGTGTCCGAGCCGGCCCGCTTCACTTTGATTTTGGCCTCCGTCCCTTTCGGGCCGCGGATTTTGGCGACCGCTTCATTCAGGCTGAGCCCCTCGAACGATTCGCCATTAACCGACAGCAAAATATCCTTCGGCTGGATCCCGGCTTTTTCGGCCGGAGAGCCTTTGATCGGAGAAACGACCACGACGTTTCCGTTTTCCATCGACACTTCCGCCCCGATGCCGGTAAAAGAGCCTTCGATTTGCTCCGAGAACTGCTGCGCCGTGTCCGGCGCCATATAGGACGAGAAAGGGTCCCCCAACGCGCCCATCATACCGTCGATCGCTCCGTCCACCAGCTTCTTCTGGTCGACGTCTTCGACATAATTTTTTTCCACCAAGGCCAGCGCCTTTTCGATTTTCTCGATGCCGGCTTTGCTGCTCTGCCCGCTGCTGTCGGCAAACAGCCCGCTGCGCAGCGGCGCCGAACCGGCGAAACTCCATTCGCCCGTCAAAGTCAACGTCAGCAAGCAGCTGACCAGCATGGACACCACGACCAGCAATGTAACGGTACGTCCTTTAAACATAAATAAATTCACCGCCTCCGATTGATCGGCCATACGACAAGGTAAGGCCCAGCAAGTCCAAAAATGGAACGTCCCATAGTATATGTTCTGTCCATAATAAATATTTACCAATCCCGCATGAACAACGGAAAAACGGATAATCCGTCCCGAACGGGCGGTATCCGTTTTTTCTATCGCATCATAACGCTATTTTATTACAAATACGGCATTGGGTCTACAGGTGTCCCGTTAATCCGCACCTCAAAGTGGCAGTGAGGCCCCGTCGAATTGCCGGTGCTGCCGACTTCGGCGATTTTTTCGCCTTTTTTGACCTGCTGCCCTTTTTCAACCTTGATGCCGCCATTGCGGATATGACCGTACAACGTCCAAACGTTGTCGCCATGGTCGATGATCACCGCGTTCCCGTAACCGCTCCACCACTCGGCAACGATGACAACGCCGCCTTCGGCGGCATGGATATCCGTCCCTTGGGGGGCTGCAAAGTCCACCCCGGTATGTTTCTTCTTCACCCCGGTAATCGGATGAATCCGCGTTCCGTACCCCGAAGAAATCCGGGCACCGTTGACCGGAAGCCCAAACGCGCCGCCGTTCCCTTTAAAACCGCCGGACCCCGAGGAGCTTCTTTTATAAGTGTAGACCTGGGCCGCCTTCAGCTTGTTTTTCTCCTTTTCGAGCGCAGCCCGCTTGGTTGCAAGTTCAACCAGCAGCTGTTCCTGCTCTTCGCTGATATCGTCGGATTCTTCGATTTCCGCGCTGTATTTGGCGATCAATTGCTGCTTCTCTTCTTCTTTGGTCTTGAGTTGGCTTTTGCGGTCTTCGGCTTCGGCATACAGCTTTTTGACCTTTGCATAATCCTTCTCAAGCTGCGCCTTCTGCTCCGTAATCAGTTCCTTGTCCCGTTTATGCTCTTCCAGCAGAACATGATCCTGATTGATGATCGCCTGCAGCGAATCGGCGCGTTCCAAAAAATCGGTAAAGCTCGTCGAGGACAGCAAAACATCCAAATAGGAAACGGCTCCATCGGTATACATCAGCCGGACCCGGGTATCGAGCAAATGCGAACGCTCTTTGATCCGCGCTTTGGTTGTCTCCAGCTTCTGAGCGGTCTCATGCAGGTTTTCCTCGGTTTGATCAATTTCGACGGCGATTTTCGTCAACTGGTTGCTGACCGACTCAATTTGCGCCAGCAGCTGTTTGAGGTAATTCCTGTTTTTGTTAACGTAATGCTTCGCTTCCTGCTTTTGCCCGGCGGCTTTTTCCTGCATTTTTTTGGCTTCGGCGGCCTGCCGCTGCAGCTGTTTCAGTTCTTTGTCGATCTGGCTGATCGTTTTGGCAGAGCCTTCAGCAGGCTGGAAGATCAAAGCGGCTAAGGACACTACGGCGATCGTGGCTACCCATTTCTTCAACTTCGTTTCCCCATCCTTCTTATAGATGTTGTCAAAAATTCAACTTTTGATCGCGAAGTAACTCTGGGAGTGAGACCGACATCGAATCTTGAATTCAGCCGGTCGCTCCGTTGCTCACGTAAGCTACCCTACGCTCCGCTACTCACTCCCGGCTTCATCCAACCTTCTCGGCGCTGAAAAGTCGAATTTTTAACTCGGATTATAATTCAACTTCAACTTCTTAATCGCAAAGTTTTCCCGCACTACACCTTCAAAAACTTGCGGATCGACATCGTGCTGCCCCAAATGCCGATCAGCAGGCCCAGGCCGACAAGCAGTCCCCCGAGCTCCAGACCGATTTCACTGACCGGCACCAGCCGGAACGCCAGTGTAATGTCCGCTTTCACGGACTGAACCAGTTGATCGTAACTGATGTAAAGAATCGCTACCGTAATGAGCGAGCCGATCAGGCCAATCAGCGCGCCCTCCACGAAAAACGGCCAGCGGATAAACCGGTTCGTCGCGCCGACCAGCTTCATGATGCCAATCTCGCGGCGGCGGGCCAAAATGGTCACGCGAATCGTGTTCGAGATGAGAAACATCGCCATCAAGCCGAGGCCCGCTACAAACGCAAAGCCGATGTTGCGTATTAAACGCGTGATTTTGAACAATTTTTCGACCGTGCCCTGTCCGTAATTGACCTTATAGACCGGGTCTCCGTCATATTTGTCGTTAAGCGCCTGAATCTTGCTCGCCACATAGGGGATCGTCGTTGGTTCGACAACTTCCACCTGGAACGTATCGGGAATCGGGTTCGTCTTTTCGTCGTAGCCCTCCAGCAATTCCTTGCCTTGTTCCCCCAGCTTTTCCTTGAAATCCTTCAACCCTTGCGCTTTGGGGATCAGCGTAACCCGGCTGACTTCGGGCATCGAACCGATATCGTTGGAAAGCTGATTGCGGACGGCTTCGGTAACGTTGGAATTGAGGTACGCCTTGATCTGGACCTGGCTGTCCGCTTCGTCGGCAAACGAATTGACATTCAGCACGAGCAGGATAAACACGCCGAGAATCAGCAGCGAAACGATAATTGAAGTGATCGACGCCACCGACATCCAGCCGTTGCGGAACACGTTTTTCGCGCCTTCCCGCAAATGCCGGAAGAAGGTGCTAATAGTCATAACCGTATTCCCCTCTCAGCTGGTCTCGCACGATGTTGCCGTGTTCGATGGCAATCACGCGCTTGCGCATGGTGTTAACGATTTCTTTGTTATGGGTGGCCATGACGATCGTCGTGCCGCGGAAATTGATCTCATCGAGCAGCTGCATGATCCCCCATGACGTCTCGGGATCCAGGTTGCCGGTAGGCTCGTCCGCAATGATGACGGACGGACTGTTGACGATCGCTCTCGCGATGGCGACGCGCTGTTGTTCACCGCCGGAGAGCTGGGATGGATCGCGGTTTGCTTTATTTTTCAGCCCAACCAATTCGAGCACTTCCATCACACGCTTTTTGATTACTTTTTTGGGAGCTTCGATAACCTCCAGAGCAAATGCGACGTTTTCATAAGCCGTGAGCTTTGGCAGCAGGCGAAAATCCTGGAAAATGACGCCGATATTTCGGCGGACATACGGAATTTTGCGGGGCTTGAGCTTGCCGATGTTAAATCCATTGACGGAAATTTGCCCTTTGGTGGGCACCTCTTCCCGGTATATAAGCTTCATAAAGGTCGATTTCCCTGCACCCGAGGGCCCGACCAGATAAACGAATTCATTGCGGTCTATTTTGACCGATACCCCTTTCAGGGCATGGGTTCCGTTCGGATACGTCTTCCAGACATCCTGCATCTCTATCACTTCATCACGTCCTAAACCTTGATTCCAAAACTTGATTTCTATATCTTAGACAGCCCTATTTTACATTCGACATGTTCTTGCCAAATCCTTTAAAACCCGAGTAATTTCATTTTAGTCCGATTTATATTGTAACAAAGATGTTACTTTTTGAGTACCCGAAAGTTTCCTGCTTTCCATCATATATATGGTTGTACAAGGATTTTTCCAGGCGCAAAAAAAAGATCAACCATTGAAGGAGCAGGTTATGAGAAAAATTCGTTTGGCAATGATCTCCATCGGAGTGGTTATATTTACCGGCCTGCTGTTGCTCGGCGGACTGTATTTATATGCGGTGCAGGGCTCGATTCCCCGGGGAACGACCGTCGCCGGTCTACCGCTGGGCGACCGCCAAAGCACTGATGCGCTCAGGCTGCTGGATGAAGAGATTGCCCAGGTATTGAAGAAAAAAGTAATTTTGTCGGCGGGCGAAAGCGAAAAAACGCTGACCTGGCGGGAAACCGGAATCTCCTTCGAGACCCACTCCTTTCATGCCGCGGTCCGGCAGTTGGAGGCCGGTACGCTATGGGAACGGGTGCAAGCCCGGAGGAATTTCCCGAAGCAGTGGGATCTAAAGATCGCTTTAGATGAAAAAAAGCTGCAGACGGTCTTTCCGCCTTCATGGGAAAAAGCGCAATTCGGCGATCCGGTGAACGCGGTCCGAACGATTACGCCTGACGATCAAATCCGCTACCTGCCGGAAAAAACGGCGCTGCGTGTCGATTGGGAGCGGCTAGCGCCAGCCCTGGTAAAAGCGGCCGAAACGGAATGGAACCGGCGGCTCGTTGAACGGGGGAAGCCAAAGTCCGGAGATGGGGCCGGTCCGGAAGACGGAAATGTCCCCGGTGAGAAAGGCCATGGCGAGTATGCCCCCGGCAAAAATAATCCGACCGGGCGATCTCCCGGCGCTTATGCTCCAATCCGCCTCAGCGTCCCGCTGCGTACGGTTCAGCCGAAGGTTACGGTCGAAATCTTGAAAAAAGAAGGCATCCGCCGCAAAATCGTGCAATTTTCCACCGGGCTGCTGACCAGCGGCGCGGGAAGAATCCATAATGTGGATGCGGCCGCGCGAAGCATTAACGGCAAGGTGCTGGCGCCGGGCGAAATTTTCGATTATGGCAAAGCGGTGGAATACGCCGAGAAAACGTACGGTTTCCGTAAGGCGCCGGTCATTTTTGCGGGCAAGCTTGTGCCGGGGGTGGGAGGCGGCATCTGCCAGGTATCCAGTACGCTTTACAATGCGGCGGTGCGCGCCGGGCTCGATATCGTGGAGCGCCGCAACCATTCCGTGCCGGTCAGCTATTTGCCCAAAGGGCAGGATGCAACATTTGCCCAAGGCCACATCAATTTCCGCTTCAAAAATACGTCCGGCCACCACCTTCTCATCCGCGCGAAGGTCGAAAATAAGCGGCTGACCGTCAAGCTGTTTGGCGCTATGCCCGAAAACGTCACCTACGTTGTTGAATCCCGCACAACGGAAGTGATTCCCGCGCCGAAAAAACACGTTGTCAACAGTGCGCTCCCTGCGGGAAGCAAGCAACTGGTCTTGCCAGGAAAGCAGGGTTATGTCGTCGAAACGTACCGGATTAAAAAAGTCGACGGCCGCGCGGTAGAGCGGATTCGTATCTCCGAAGACATTTACCCGGCGCAGCCGGCGGTGATTGCCGTCGGTGGAACCGATAACTCGTCCGGAAGCAAAGGCGGGGCGGGTAATTCCGACAAATCCGCACCTAAGCAAATTCTGGAGGACGGCGTGCAAGGACCGAATTTCCGATAGATACCTGCTTGTCGGCCGCGCCGTCTCCCTCTTTCCGGCCAATCACGACATTCCCGTAAAATAGCGGAATTTTATGGCGTTATTTGAAAAATTCATCCCCTGGAGCAAAAATAGCGGAAATATATGGCGTTATTTTGCTACTCCCCGCATAAAAAGGCACCTGCATAGCCCGTCTCCATAAAATAGAGACATTTTATTCCGTTATTTCCCCGGAAATTGTCTCCTTCGGTCAAATAGGGACATAAAAGGGCGCTATTTATCAGTGGAACCAGCCAACCGCTTGTCCCACTTCGCCTTTTCCCCTTCGCTTGTCCCACTCTACTCGTCCCACTCCACTCATCCCACTCCACTCGTCCCACTCCACTCGTCCCTCGCCCCCCGCCCCTCTTCCCATCTCAGCCACATCGAACACCTGACACACCTGGCACACCTGGCACACCTGACTAGATCACAAATCGCTTGCCCTCCATACTGAGCCGATAGGACCTAATCCGCTCGCTGCCTCTGGCTGGCTCAATCCAATTTTTACCCGCCATTTGGCGGAGCCACTTTCTTGCCGTTTTGTTTTCCACCCTCATATGCCGGCAAATATCCCCTGGGGTAAGCGGGCGTCCCGTCCGCAGAAACAAGCGGATGATCTCTTTCTCAACGTAGTCGATCACCTGAACTAGCTTCCCTTCGCCAAGCCACCTCCCCATAAACTGCTGCAGCGTTTGTTCGCAGTAACGCGGACTGTCCTTCACATCGTCATAGGTAAAACGCAGCACTTTCCAGCCGTCAAGGATCAGGTCGTTCTGCCGGCGGCAGTGATCCGAAAACTGCAGCCGGCTGATGTTGCGCAAGTGCGGTCCATACCCGTCAATCTCCACAGCCAGCAGCAGGCCGGAACGGATATAAGCAAAGTCGAGATAACGATACCCGTCCTTAAAATCGTTGACTTCATATTCCGGGTGCAGATGATCCAAACTCCAGAATGACGGCCACCATACTTTTTCCACAAACAGACTTTCCGCATGTCCATGCCCCTCCTCAAGCCTTCTTGCCCGCTCGCCTTGACGCGACGCCAAGTGTCTTGCGATCCATTCCGAGTACTGCTCCTCAAATGCCATTGATCACACCTCCATAAAAAAATAAACCGCCTTTCGTCTACGACAATGTTCGTAAACAAAAGGCGTGCGCTTCACGACCTGACTTGCTGCCGGCTGGCCCCTGATCCGGGTTATATAATGGGCAGCAATTAGATATTTAACTTGATTAGTATTTTACCATATTACGGAAAAAGCGCAACAGTAGATTACCGAAAACGCGGGATCGCCAGTTTTTACGGTTCAACCCGAAAATCGGAGCCTGACAGTCGGCTACAGAAACCATGAAGCGAACCTCCGACCTTCTAAAATAGCGGCACTTTATGTACTTATTATCGGGGCCCCAGCGTGTTCATCCCATTAGTGACATTTTTTGTCCTTATTTTCTTGTGAATGCACCAGAACAAGGGCATTTCCTGGCGACGAGGGGAAATAGCGACATAATTTGCCTCTATTTCTCTCAAATGGGCGGACACCACCGGAATAACGGCATTTTTGGCCCTTATGTTGTTCGCTGGAGCTTTAAGGCGGGCCATTAATTTAAAGTTTATCAGGGTGTGTTAATTTTAGTATACTGGAGTAAGCGTGTCTATGTGACAAAAACCGCATCAAAGGTACGGCATAGGATCCGAACTACAATTAGCGGCTTAAATGACTTCATGATTCGTTTTTCTTCCAAGGAGGGTACAACATCAATGCACAAAACAACGACCGTTTCCGGGGGGCAAACTGCTGGGGGCCACGCTGCGGGAGGCCAGAGCGTCGGAGGACAAGCCGCTGGGGGCCAGACCGCCGGAGGCACAACTGCCGGAAACACAAGCACCGGAGACATAAGCACCGGAGACATAAGCACCGAAGGGCAAGCCGCCGGCGCCCGCAGTGCCTCGGCCGGGCTGCTTGTCGCCGCCGTGCTGCTAACCGCCGCCACGCTGCGTTCGCCGATCACCGGGGTCGGCGCCATGATCGGCCAAATCGAGGCCGCCACCGGCTTGTCCCATGCGCTGTCGGGGATGCTGACGACGCTGCCGCTGATCGCTTTCGCCGTTTTTGCGCTCGCCGCCCCCAAATTGTCCGTTTGGTGGGGCATGGAGAGAACGCTTTTTTATAGTATGGTGCTCATGACTACCGGCGTGATCATCCGCTCGCTGCCCTCTGTTGCCGCGCTGTTTGCAGGAACCGCGCTGATCGGGGTGGGGATCGCCGTGTGCAATGTGCTGCTCCCGGCGCTGATCAAGCGGAGTTTTCAGCAGCGCGTAGGGCTGATGACCAGCTTGTACACCTCGTCCCTCAATCTCTGGGCGGCGATCTCCTCCGGCATTAGCGTTCCGCTCGCCGCTACCGCCCTGGGATGGCGGGGAGCGCTTGGCATCTGGGCCTTGCTGGCGGCGGTGTCGGCTTTGGTGTGGGTTCCGCTGCTTCGCCGCCGTCCCGTTGCCTCTGGCGAGGCCAGGGCGCAGCATTCCCGGACGACGACAAGCGCTCCCGCACGGCGAGGCGGAATTTGGCGTTCCAAAACAGCCTGGCTCGTCACCATTTTTATGGGCTCACAGTCGATTATGTTTTATGTGAGTGTTTCATGGCTGCCGGATATTTTGCAGGTGAAAGGGATGAGTCCCGAAAAAGCCGGCTGGATGCTTTCGCTGATGCAGATCGTCAGCATGGGCGGCTCCTTCCTGATGCCGCTCATCGCCGCGCGGACGGATAACCAAAAGTTGTTAACCGCAGCTTCGTCGGCCCTGTTTTTCATCGGATTCGGGGGAATCTGGCTTGGTCCGGCGGCGCTCGCCCCGCTGTTCATTGTTTTGCTCGGTATCGCCAGCGGTACCACGTTCAGCCTAGTGATCGTCTTTTTTTCGCTGCGGTCGCGCACGGCGGAGCAAGCCGGACAACTGTCCGGCATGGCCCAATCGATCGGATACCTGGTGGCGGCGCTTGGGCCGGCTTTATTCGGTTATCTCCATGACCTCAGCGGTGGATGGAACGCCCCGCTCACCGCCATTATAGCGTTTTCGGTGCTGACCACCCTGTTTGGTTATGCCGCAGGGCGCCGGGGTTTTGTCGATACGCGTTGACTATAAAACGCGCGGCCCTTTTCCTTTTGCAGGAACAGGGCCGCACGCAGCGATAGAGTATGAGGTTATAAGGAGGTTAATTAAAGTTTAAACCGTTCGATCTGCGCATTGACATCGGCCGCCATCCGCGCCAAACCTTCGGAAGCCGAGGAGATTTCCTCCATCGAAGCGAGCTGCTCCTCGGTTGCGGCGGTTACGCCTTGGAAGCTTTCCAGGCTTTTCGCCGAGGTGGCCGCGATCTGTTCCACCGGATTTGCGATCTCGTCCGCGCTGGCCGACATCTGCTCGGTAATGGCCGACACTTCATGGATTTGCTCCGAAATGCGCTGCGTCGAGCGCTCGATTTCGCGGAACGCCTGCTGGGCTTCTTCGGTCACGGACATGCCCCGGTCCACATTCGCGTTGACGTCCTGCTTGATCATTTGGTACGCCTTGCCGGTAAGCTCGTTCATCTCTCCGATATGCTGCTGAATGCGGTCCGCCGTAACGCGCGACTGCTCGGCCAGCTTGCGCACCTCGCCCGCCACGACCGCAAAGCCGCGTCCTTCTTCGCCGGCCCGGGCCGCCTCGATCGCCGCGTTCAGCGCCAGCAGATTCGTCTGCCCGGCGATGTCCGAAATCGAGCCGCTCATCTCGGCGACAAATGCGCTTAGCTCGCTCATCTGCTGCATCAGCTCCGCCGATTCGCGGGTAGAGCGGCGAATTTCTTCCATTTGCAGCCCGACCTGGGCAACCTTCTCGCTGCCGTTCTGCACGTCGGATACCGTTTGCGAAGACGACTGGACAATGGTGGACGAAGCTTCGGCAATTTTGCGGATGCCCATCGACATTTCTTCCATCGTTTTGGCGCTTTCGGCCGAAGACGCAGCCTGGCTCTCCGCATCACCCGAAGCCTCTTGCACCAGCTCGACGACATGCTCGACCGCTTTCGCGTTTTGCTCCGTTCCGGCCGTCAGTTCTTCGCTCGAAGCGGCGAGCTGGCTGGCGGTTTCCGACATTTCCTGGACCATCGTGCGCAAAGAAGCCAACATGCCGTTATAGTTCTCCGCCAGTTGTCCGATTTCATCTTTTCGCTTCACAACGACATCCTCGTTTAAGTACCCTTCGCTGACCCGCCGTGCCGAATGGTTCAACTGTTCGATCGGACGGGTAATAAGGCGGATGACGAAAAACAGCACGATGCCGGCAACCACCAGTGAAATCGCTAAAACGATCATGGATGTCCAAAAAATCGGCATGGAGGCTTCGCTAAATTCCTGTAGTTCCAATACGCCGACGATCTTGAATCCCGTAAGCTTGTTCGTGGTGAAAAATACGCTCTGCGACAAATCTGTCTTCGGGTTGACATACTCCATAAATCCCGATTCCGTCCCCTGAATTTTGGCGATTTGGTTCCCGGCCGCTTCTTCGCCAATGGCGTTTGTCGGATGCGACACAAACTTGCTGTTCCGGTCCATGATATAAATGTACCCGTTTTTGCCCAAACGGATCGCTTTCACCATTTCGTTCAGCTGGGCCAGGTCAAGGGAAACCGTGATCGCCCCCTGTCCATCCGCCAACGCGCGGCTGATGAACAAATTGTAGTGGCCCGTTGTTGACGAAGTGAACGGATCGATGATGACCGTTTCTTTCGGAGCCTTCATCGCGGCTTTATACCAGTCTCTATCCCGCGGGTCATAGTCCTGCTTGCCGGGATCCGGCGCTTTCATCCACGCTCCGTTTTGATTCCCGACGGTCAGGACCTCCAGCTCGGGATGTTTCTCCATATATAATTCCATCAGCTCTTGGACTTCGGTCGACTTCGCCTCGATTTGCGCCGAATTGATTTGCATCACCAGTTGTTCGACGTTGCGGCTCTCCGCTTCGATGATTTGATTCAGCGTCTCATCCAAGAGGTTTACGTTCGATTTGACGCTTTCTTCCATTTTAGAGCGCAGCTGCCCGCTGGCGCTGGTATAGCTGGAATAAGCGACGACCAGGTTCGGGATGATCAGCAAGACGGCAAAAATAAGGAGCATCCGGTTACGCAATGTCCTGACTTCCACTAAACTAAGCAGACGGTTCCAAAAGGCTTTCATTAAATTCTCTCCTTTGCGGTATGTGTAAAATTTAAAAGTAACTGGGTTGATAGGGATGACATTTGATTGAGGAGGGGGTTAAAGATCAATCACATAAAGCGGCATAATCCATATTTCGACAATTTATGTCAGTTTTTATAGAGTATTTTTGAAATTTCAATGAAAAATATTATAATTAACTTTCATTTTTTCACATAAAAATGGGATGGTTTAGGAGCCCCGCTCGCTCACAAAAAAAGCAGCCGCTCGTCAATGACGATGGCTGCTTGTGATTTTACCGGATCATCCCGGATGGGCCGGCTATTTATTTACTTTTTTCCGCGTACTCCTGCACCCATGTCCGGCCGCTCTCCAGCTTCCGCTCCGCGCGTTCGATCGCCGCGGCTACCTGCTGCGAAGCCGTACCTCCGTATACGTTGCGCGCGTTCACGACGCTCTCCGGCTGCAGCACCTGATAGATGGTGTCGTCAAACAGCGGCGAAAACTGCTTGAATTCCTCCAGCGTAAGGTCGAGCAAATATTTGCCGTTTTGAATGCAGTACAGCACCGTTTTGCCGATGACCTCATGCGCCTGGCGGAACGGCAGGCCTTTGTTGGCCAGGAAGTCGGCGATGTCGGTCGCGTTGGAAAAGTCCTGGTTCACCGCTTCGCGCATCCGCTCCTTGTTCACCTTCATCGTGGCGATCATCGGAGCGAACAGCTGCAGCGCTCCCTGCAGCGTAGCGACCGTATCGAACATGCCTTCCTTGTCCTCCTGCATGTCTTTGTTGTAGGCCAAGGGCAGCGACTTCAGCACCGTGAGCAGGCCCATCAGGTTCCCATATACGCGGCCCGTTTTGCCGCGGACCAGCTCCGGCACGTCCGGGTTTTTCTTCTGCGGCATAATGCTGCTGCCCGTGCAAAACGCATCGTCCAGCTCAATGAAGCGGAATTCGGTGCTGCTCCACAGCACCAGTTCTTCACTGAGGCGCGAGAGATGCATCATCAATATCGAAGCGTCCGCCAAAAATTCGAGTATAAAATCGCGGTCGCTGACTGCGTCAAGGCTGTTTTCATAAACGCCGTCAAAATGCAGCTGCTCGGCCACGAAATGGCGGTCGATCGGAAACGTCGTTCCCGCCAGCGCCCCCGCTCCCAGCGGCAGCACGTTGATGCGCTTGTAACTGTCCTGCAGGCGTTCGATATCGCGCTGGAACATCGATACGTACGCCAGCAAATGATGGGCGAACAAAATCGGCTGCGCCCGCTGCAGATGGGTATACCCGGGAACGATCGTATCCTGGTTCGCTTTGGCTTGCCCCAGCAGCGCCTCCTGCAAATCCTGCAGCAGAGCGACGAATTCAACGACCCGTTTGCGCAGGTACAAATGCATGTCCGTCGCCACCTGATCGTTCCGGCTCCGTCCGGTATGCAGCTTCCCGCCGACCCCGCCGACCTCTTCGATCAGCTGTTTTTCGATATTCATATGAATGTCTTCATCCGACACGGAATACTCCAGCTCGCCGCGCCGAATTTTGTGCAAGACGGCATGCAGGCCTTCCTTGATCTTGTCCACGTCCTCCTCGGACAAAATTCCGCATTTGCCCAGCATCGTCACATGCGCCAGGCTCCCCTGCACATCCTCCTCGGCCAGCGCTTTGTCAAACCCGATGGAGGCGGTATATTCCTCGACTAAACGGTTGGTCTGCTTCGTGAAGCGGCCTCCCCACAGTTTGCTCACCTGATCCACTCCCTTATCTGCTATAGAGGTAGTTTAAAAAGTCATCTTTTAGCCGACTTTTTAAACTTGAACTTACTTATAAAGCTCGTTCAACGGCTTACTTGCTTTTGTTCTGTTCCACGCCGGAGCTTACTTTAAGCCGCAGCGCGTTCAGATGAATAAAGCCCGTTGCGTCCCCCTGATCGTAAGCCTGGGTCGGATCCTCCTCCATGGTGGCGATGTCCGGATTGTACAGGCTGACCGGGCTCTTAACGCCGGCGGCGATAATGTTGCCTTTGTACAGCTTCACGCGCACCGTGCCCGTCACGTTCTTCTGGCTTTCGGTCACCAGCGCCTGCAGCGCCAAGCGCTCCGGGGCAAACCAGAAGCCGTTGTACACAAGCGTGCTGTAGCGCGTGATCAGGCTGTCGCGCAGGTTCATCACTTCGCGGTCCATCGTCAGCGACTCCATTTTGCGGTGGGCCGTAAACAGGATCGTGCCGCCCGGCGTTTCGTACACCCCGCGGCTTTTCATGCCGACGAAGCGGTTTTCCACCATGTCGACGCGGCCGATGCCATGTTTGCCGCCAAGCTCATTCAGCTTCTCCATCACGGCCAGCGGGTTCAAACGTTCGCCGTTCAGCGCCACGCAGTTGCCCTGCTCGAATTCCAGCTCCAAGTATTCCGGCTGGTCAGGCGCATCCTCCGGCGACACGCTGAGCAGGTACATATCCTTGTTCTCCGGCGCGGCCGCGTCAAACCACGGATCCTCCAGCACGCCGCTCTCGTAGCTGATGTGCAGCAGATTGCGGTCCATCGAATACGGCTTGGCCGCGGAGGCCGTCACCGGGATGCCGTTCGCTTCGGCGTAGGCGATCATTTGCGCGCGGCCCGGGAAACGGTCGCGGAACTCGCTCAGCCGCCACGGGGCAATCACCTTGATCTCCGGCGCCAGCGCCGCGGCGGCCAGCTCGAAGCGTACCTGGTCGTTGCCTTTGCCGGTGGCGCCGTGAGCAATTGCCGTTGCGCCTTCGGCGCGGGCGATTTCCACCATCCGCTTCGCGATCAGCGGGCGGGCGATGCTGGTGCCCAGCAAGTACTGTCCTTCATACAAAGCCCCCGCCTGGAACATCGGGAAAATAAAGTCTTTGGCGAACTCCTCGCGCAGGTCGTCGATATATACCTTCGAAGCGCCGGTGGCCAGTGCCTTCGCTTCCAGCCCATCCAACTCTTCCTTCTGGCCGATGTCGGCGGTGAACGCAATGATCTCCGCGTCATAAGTTTCTTTTAACCATTTCAGAATAACCGACGTATCCAGTCCCCCGGAATAGGCCAGCACGATTTTTTCTTTTGCCATGATCCTGATATCCTCCTCGTTGATTGTCAAAGCGAAGCCCGGGCTCCGGCTCAGATATTCGACGCTGGCCGTGTCTACCCCGGGCATCCCCCAAATTATCCGAGCAAAGCCGCCAGCAGCGCTTTTTGGGCATGCAGCCGGTTCTCGGCCTCGTCAAAAATAATCGAATGCGGGCCGTCGATGACGCCTTCGCTGACCTCTTCGCCGCGATGCGCCGGCAAACAGTGCAGAAAGACGTAGTCCGGTTTGGCGTATTTCGCCAGCTCTTCGTTGACCTGATAATCCTTAAAAGCGATCTCCCGGATTTTCTGCTCCTCTTCAAAGCCCATGCTGGCCCACACGTCCGTATAAATGGCGTCGGCGTCCCGCACAGCCTCTTTCGGCTCGCGGACCACTTCAATCCGCGCCCCCGTCGCTTTGGCGATTTCCTTCGCGTCCGCCACGATTTGCGGGTCCGGCTCGTAGCCCTCAGGGCTTGCCACCGACACGTGCACCCCAAGCTTCGCCCCGCCGATCATCAGCGAATGGGCCATGTTGTTGCCGTCGCCGATGTAAGCCAGCTTGAGCCCTTGGAGCTTCCCTTTGTGCTCGTAAAGCGTCTGGTAGTCGGCCAGCACCTGGCACGGATGAGCCGCATCGCTAAGGCCGTTAATCACCGGCACGGCGGCGTGGCGGGCCAACTCGACCACTCTGTCGTGGCCAAACGTACGAATCATGATGCCGTCCAAATAGCGGGACATCACCCCGGCCGTATCGGCGATCGTCTCGCCGCGCCCGAGCTGGATATCGTTTTTGCTCAAAAACAACGCATGCCCGCCCAATTGATAAATGCCCACTTCAAAAGACACCCGCGTCCGCGTCGACGATTTTTCGAAAATCAGCCCCACGGTTTTGCCTTTGAGCGGCTGATAGACCTCGCCGTTCTTCTGTTTGCGCTTGAGCTCAACGGCCAGGTCGATCAGGTAGTGGATTTCCTCCGTAGTATAATCGGTCAATTCGATAAAATCACGTCCGCTAAGGCTAATACTGCTGTGTTTCCCCTGCTCCAGCAAAGTCATCGGTTATTTCCCCTCCTTGGCGGTATAGGCTGCGATCACGTCGGCCAGCATGGCTACGGCCTGATCGATGTCATCCTTCGTTACCTTCAGGTTCGGCAGCAGACGGATGACGTTGGGTCCCGCCGTGACGAACAGCAGGCCTTTCTCCTGGCCAAGCGTCACGATATCCGCGACCGGTCCGGCGCATTCGATGCCGATCAACAGGCCTTTGCCGCGAACCTCCTTGACGAACGGCACGGCCTGGAACGTTTCCTCCAGGCGGCTGATCAGGTAGCGTCCCATCTCGTCCGCGTGTTCGGGAATCCGCTCTTCCTTCATCGTTTCAAGCGTAGCGATGATCGCCGCCGCTATGACCGGGTTGCCGCCGAAGGTGGAGGCATGCGTTCCCGGCGTAAACGCCTCGCGCAAATACTCCTTCGCCAGCATTGCCCCGGCCGGGAGGCCGCTGGCGATACCTTTCGCCGAAGTGAAAATGTCCGGCTCAATGCCGTAGTGCTGGTAGGCGAACCACTTGCCGGTCCGGCCCATACCCGTTTGCACCTCGTCGATGATCAGCAGCAGGCCCTGCTCCCGGCACAGCGCCGCAAGCTCCTGCACAAAGCCGTGATCGACCGGGTACACACCGCCCTCGGCTTGAACCATTTCCAGCATCACCGCTGCGGTGTGCGGGCCGATGGCGGCTTTGAGCGCGTCCAGGTCATACAGCGGCACGGTTTTAAAGCCGGCCGGCAGCGGCAGGAAGCCGTCCTTTACCTTTTGCTGGCCGGTGGCCGTCAGCGTGGCCAGCGTCCGGCCGTGGAACGACTGCTCGAACGTAATAATCTCATAACGTTCCGTTCCCTTCACCTTCTGGTGGTACCTGCGCGCCAGCTTGATCGCCGCTTCGTTCGCCTCCGCGCCGCTGTTGCAGAAAAACACCACATCGGCGCAGCTGACCTCGGTCAGCATCCGGGCCGCCGTCTCCTGCTGCGGAATGTGGAACAGGTTGCATACATGCCACAGTTCGTCGAGCTGGGCTTTCACCTTGGCCTTCACTTTTTCCGGTGCATGTCCCAGATTGGCTACGGCCAGACCGCTCATAAAGTCCAAATAGCGGTTGCCTTTGTCATCCCACAGCCAGCTCCCCTGGCCTTTTACCAGATGAATCGGATACCGGGCATAGCTTGGAAAAAGCGCGCTGGAGCCCGAGTTGGCGCCAGGGCTTGAGCTTCCATTAGGGTTGGAACTTGCACTGAGGCTGGAATTTGCTCCAAGGCTGAAGCTTGGACTAGGGCTGGTGCTCGCACCTGGACTTCCGGTTAAAGAGGCGCTCCCCGCTCCATTGGCGGCAGTTTCCGCAGGTTTCCCCGTTTCTTTTACGTCGCTTTGTGCCATAAGTTTTATCACTCCTGTCTATGATTAAGAAATCGACTCGCTGTGCAGCTCTTTTCACGACCAACACACGTAACATAAAGGCAAAAAATGTCGTTATTTCGGCCAATCCCCCACTTTGAGTGAAATAGAGGCAATTTATGTCGTTATTTTCACGAACCGCAGGGAATTGCCACTTTTTCGGGACCGCCCCTGGAAAATAAGGACCAAAAATGCCGCTATTCGGGATGAACATGTTCAATTCCAAAAAATAAGAGCATAAAACTCCGCTATTTTGATGAGACCACGTATCCGGATTGTTCTACTGGTTGTTCTACTTGTTGTTCTACTTGTTGCTCTACTTGTTGCTCTACTGGTTGTTCTACAGGCTAGTCTCCGCAATCCAGCGTCTATTAGTCTAACATATATCTACCGTCACTCTATTAACCTAACTATAACGCACTATAGCGCAAACGGGAACAACGGGGCTACTGCATCCGGACGATTTTGGTACCGATCTTTTCGCCGGACAGTACTTTCCCCAGCACGCCGGGTTCGGCGCCGTTGACGATGACGACTTCCTTGACTTTGCCGCTGATGCAGTCTACCGCTGCGCGAACCTTCGGAATCATGCCGCCGTAAATTTCCCCGGCCAAAATCATGTCCTCGATCTGCTGTACGGTAATCGTCTCCAGCACGCGCTTTTCCCCATTCACGGTCTTCATGATGCCGGGGACGTCCGTGACGACGATCATCCTCGACACGCCCAATTCGGACGCTACCGCGCCGGCCGCGGTATCGGCGTTGATGTTGTAGCGCTGGCCGTCCGGTCCGGCGCCGACCGGAGCGATGACCGGCATATAGCCGAGGTTCAGCACGCCGGCCACCAAATCGGCGTTGACCCCGGTCACTTCGCCGACCAAGCCAACTTCATGGCTAGCCGCCACCGGCTTCGCCTGCAGCAGGCCGCCGTCCACGCCGGACAGGCCAAGCGCCTTGCCGCCGGACTTGGCGATGCGGCGCACGATCATCTTGTTGATGCTGCCGGACAGCACCATCTCCACCACGTCAAGCACCTCTTCCGAGGTATAGCGCAGCCCGTTCACGAACTTGCTTTCGATCCCGAGCTTGCCGAGATTTTCCGAGATCGCCGGCCCGCCTCCATGCACGATAACCGGCTGGACTCCGCTCTCCTGCAGCTTGACGAGATCGCCGAAAAAAGAATCCGGCAGCTCCGCAAGCGTGCTGCCTCCGCATTTCATGACAAACATCCGCCCTCCGGAAAGCTTACCCGCCGCATCCGGAGCGCTGTTTACTGCCGTTGTCATCGTTCAAATGCTCCTTTCCGTCCGATAGATTTCAAAATTAGGTGAAGCGCAAGCGCAATAGCAATAGCAATAGCAATAAAGTTCATCTTAAACTATCGGTCCGCCCCTGGACTAAGTCCGGTAAGCGGCGTTAATCCGCACGTAATCGTAGGTTAAATCGCAGCCCCAGGCGGTCGCTTCGCCCTTGCCGTTATGCAGGTCCACGAAGATGTTCACGGTGTCGCCCTTGAGATAGGCGAGCGCCTCATCCTCGTCGAAAGGAATCGGCCGCGAGCCCGACAGCACGAGAATGTGGCCGAGCCTGATGTCGACGGTCTCGGGGTTGATCGGCTCGCCTGCCCGGCCCGCCGCCGCGATGATCCGCCCCCAGTTGGCGTCGGCGCCAAACACCGCCGATTTGACCAGGCTCGAGCCAACGATCGTTTTGGCGATGGCGCGGGCAGACCCATCGGTGACAGCCCCCGTGACCGTCACCTCGACCAGGCGCGTGGCGCCCTCGCCGTCGCGGGCGATCGCCTTGGCGAGCGTCTCGCACACGTGCCGGAACGCGGCGGCGAAGGCGTCCCAGTCGGCGTGACCCGGCGCAAGCTCGCCGCCGCCGGCCAGGCCGCTGGCCATCGCCAGCAGCATGTCGTTTGTGCTGGTATCTCCGTCGACCGTGATCATATTAAATGTCAGGTCGGTCGTCTCACCCAGCAAGCTTTGCAAGGCCTGCGGCTCGATCGCGGCGTCGGTCGTCACGAAAGCGAGCATCGTCGCCATGTTCGGATGAATCATGCCCGAGCCTTTGGCCGCCCCGGCGATCGTCACCTCGCACCCGTCAACGTCCAGCTTGACGCACACCTCTTTTTTCACGAGGTCGGTGGTCAAAATCGCCTGGCAAAACTGCTCGGCGCCCTCGCCGCTCGCCGCCAATGCCGCCGGCAAACCGGCGATGCCGGCGGAAACGCGGTCCATCGGCAGCAGTTCGCCGATGACCCCGGTCGAGGCTACGGCGACTTCGTGCTCGCCGAGCCCAAACGCCGCGGCCGCCGCCGCGCGCATCGCGTACGCGTCGGCTTCGCCCTGCGCGCCGGTGCAAGCGTTGGCGTTGCCGCTGTTGACGACGACGGCCCGCAGCAGCCGCCCTCCCGACGCGATGCTCTCCCGCGTCACCTTCAACGGGGCGGCCTGGAACACGTTTGTCGTGTACACGGCCGCCGCCGCCGCCGGCACCTCGCATACGATTGCGCCGAGATCGTTGCGCGGCGTTTTTTTCAAGCCGCAATGCAGTCCGCCGGCCCGGAAGCCTTTTGGAGCGGTAATGCCTCCCTCCGGCGCAACGCGAAATAAACTAACTACTCCCATGACGTTCTCCTTTCCATCTTCAGCCGATTTCGATACTTTCGCTTAAACGCGCTGTTTATTTTCGAGGAGGCCAAAAGCCCCGCCAACCGTGAACTTAATTTACGGATAAACTGGAACGTAGTTCAGTCCGGCCGTTTCGTCCCAGCCCATCATCAGGTTCAAGTTTTGAATCGCCTGGCCCGCGGCCCCTTTGACCATGTTGTCGATCACGGAAATGATCGTCAGCCTTCCGGTCCGCCGATCCGCCGCAAACCCAATGTCGCAATAGTTGGAGCCGAACACTTCTTTCGTCGCCGGCCAGATGCCGTTTTCGCGAATGCGGACAAAAGAACGCCCCTTGTAAAACTGCCGGTACAGCTGAATCAAATCGTCCTCGGTATATGCGCCCTTGAGCCCGGCGTATATTGTGCTCATAATTCCCCTCGTCATCGGCGCCAGATGTGTCGTAAACGTCACTGTCACCGGCTCGCCGGCGACCTGGGATAAAATTTGCTCGATTTCGGGAATATGCTGGTGTTTATTCACTTTATAGGCTTTTAAATTTTCGTTGATCTCCGCATAATGCGTCGTCAGGCTCGTGCCTCTGCCCGAACCGGACACGCCTGATTTGGCGTCGATGATAATGCTGCCCGGATCGATCCAACCCGCGCTGAGCGCCGGGATCAGACCCAGCAGGGTCGCCGTCGGATAACAGCCGGGGTTGGAGATTAGCCCTGCGCCGCGCACCTCGTCTCCGTATATTTCACTGAGCCCGTAAACCGCCTGCTCCAGCAGCTTGCCGTCCGGCGCCCCATGCTTATACCACGTTTCATACACGTCCCCGTCTTTAAGCCGAAAATCGCCGGAAAGATCGATCACCTTCAGCCCGGCCTTCACCAGCTCAGGCACCAGCTTGCCGCTGACGCCGGACGGCGTTGCGGTGAATGCAACCTCCGCTTTGGCGGCGATTTCCTCCGGCTCCACCGCGTCCAGAGATTGGACGATAATCTCCGACAAATGCGGAAACCCTTCCGAGATCGGCGCTCCGGCGCTGGATGCCGAAATGACCGAAACGATCTCCACTCCCGGATGCCCCCATAAAAAACGAATCAGCTCCACGCCGCCGTACCCCGTAGAACCGACAATCGCAACTTTTACTTTTTCACCGTTCACCTGCTTGCCCTCGCTTTCTTCTCCCGCCTGTTCCTATCAAACCAACAACCCGGAATGTATAAAACCGTATTAAATATGTATTATTATACGAGCGAACTTATATAAATACAATCCCATTCCAAAAAATTTACACGGCAATGTTAGGAAACGGCCGGACTTAACGATTTGGCCATATTAAAGTATAGTAGGTAGTAAATCATAAACAGCAGGAGTGGAATAAGGAGGAGGTTCATCATGGCAACCGTAGCTTTTATTTACGCTCATCCCGATGATGAGACGTTCGGCTGTTCGTATCTGATCCGGCAAATCGCCGATGAAGGGAGCCGTGCGGTGCTGCTGACGGCAACCCGCGGGGACGCGGGAAAGACCGGGCGATTAGGGGCCATGACCCGGGAGGAGCTGGCCGCCAAAAGAGATCTGGAACTGGAGAAAGCCGCCAACATTTTAGGCATCTCCACGGTGGAGCAGTTGGGAATGGGCGACGGGAAGCTGAAGGAAACGGATCCGGCTTTGCTTCGGGAGAAGATCGCCGGTTTTTTGCGGCGCCATCAGGCCGAAATCGTCGTCACGTTTCCGGAGGACGGCATTTCCGGGCACCAGGATCATATCGTGATCCATCATGCCGTTAATGATGTAGTCTTTAGCGGCCAGGCGCCCACGGTACAAAAGTTGTACTATAACCAATTCGGATCGTTTGATTCGAAAAAGTCGAGTGTGCTGCGCGTGGAAGCCGCCGGCCGCTGGGACGCCAAACGCCGGGCGCTCGAGGCCCATGAATCGCAAATCCTGAGCGTCGAGCGGGTATTCGGCAAATTGGGACCCGACGTTCCGCCGCACCTCGGGTTTGAGTCATTCGAATTGGCCTGGGAGCGGGGAGTCCGGTTTCCGCTGAAACAGGAGCATTCCATCTATGACGGCTTGATTTGAAAAAAAAGAAGCCGCCTTTGTTCGCTTGAGTATCGAACAAAGGCTGCTTTTTTATCCAGATTAGGAACCGGCCCCCATGGACTTCATCAGATTGTAAATGAGCTTGGCGCTTTCGGCGCGCGTTCCGTATTCTTCAGGGCCAAAGGAAACATCCGTCCGACCTTCAACGAGTCCGAGGGAACGGGCTGCGTTTATCGCCGCTTTCGCCCATTGCGGGGCGGAGGCGATGTCCGTGAAGCCGGATTCGGTACCTGGCTGCGCAGGTTGGCCAGAACCGTACTCATACGCCCGAACGATCATGACAGCCATCTCCTGACGGGTGATCGGCGCATCCGGCGCAAAACTTGCGGCGCCCGTACCGGTTACGATTCCCGCTTGTGCCGCTAACGCAACTTCGTCCGCATACCACTTGTCCGGAGCCACGTCCGCGAACCCAGCGTCCGCACCCGTGCCCTGGAGATCGAGCAGACGAACCAGCATTGAGGCAAATTCCGCCCGCGTCACTTGCCGGCCCGGTTGGAACTTGTCGCCGGAAACGCCCTCCACCAGATGTTTTGCCGCGAGATGCCTGATCTCACTTGCCGCCCAATGACCTTCCGGCAAATCGGTGAACGTCTTCGTATATTCCAGTACAGCGTATCTGCCGGCCTGGTTCAACGATGCCGCCAAAAATTTATTCTTCCAAACGCCGCCCAAGTATTCAAGCGATCCATCGCCGGCAATACCGTAAATCCCCGTCAAGTTCCTGTCCGCATCCGGGTTCGCCGGCAGGAATATTCCGATCGGTTCATTGAACCGGGTCAGCCAAACGGTATCGCCTTCCTTGCTGGTCAAGGACAGCGAGAAGTCCATCACGTCGCTCGCCGCTTCAATTCCTGCCCCGGAACGCACGCTTGCGTTACGCAGGAGAATTTGGGCTTCCTCGGCTTGCAAGGCATGTGCCTTCAGTACAATGGTACTGTTCTCCGGATGTTCGGTTTTCGCCAGGTTGACAAGAGAACGAATGACCCCGGACGGGATAGCGACAGCCATATTGCCTGCTTGCACGAATAAAGCATTGCTCTTAAGCAGTTCCCCCGCATTCCCCGGCAGAATCAATTCGCGCAGCACCCCTTCAAAACGGAGTTCGATTTGTCCGTTTACTGCCTCTTGGCCGCTGAGTTGCTCCGGCTTCACCACGAATCGTCCCGGCGTTTCGGACGTTGGAGGAGAGGCAGGCGCGGTTGGCGGTGCCGGCGTATTATTGCTCTTATTCGACGATTTCCCATTGCCGCCCGTCGAACGGTCCCGTCCAACCGTCACTTCAACGCTGGCGGTATGATTCTCGTAAGTCGCCGTAATGACCGTCTGGCCCTCCCGGACGGCTCTAACCACCCCGGCGGTATTTACCGCGGCAACCGCCGGATGACTGCTGCTGAAGTCAACCCCATCCGTCAAAGAGACGGACCTTCCGTCGCTGTAAGTCCCCTTCACGCGGGCTGTTTGAGTTTCCCCCTCCGTCATGCTCCGGCGGAGATCCATCTCCAAACGCTCCAGCTTAACATCCGGTTTCTGTCCTTCAATGGTCAGCGTGTATTGCCCGCTCATTCCCGCAAATTTCGCGGAAATCACCGTCGTGCCTTCGCTAAGCGCCCGGATCACGCCGGCCGCGTCGATGCTTGCGATTTCCGGACGGCTGCTTGCGTACTGCACACCTTCCACCACCTGCCGCCGGGACCCGTCGTCATAAACGGCTTCCGTCACGGTTTGATCCGTCTCGCCGACATAAAGTTTATCCCGCCCGCGCAATTCTATTGCGGCCAATTCGGCGCCCGGCGACGGCGGCACCACCTCGATCACACTGTCGGCGTAAACGGCCTGGGTGACGGTGGAAGCTCTGACAACCGCCGTTCCCGGTTCATGAGCGGTAACCAGACCGTCCGCACCGACCGTGACGACGTTATCTCCGCTCGAGCTGTAAACGGACCAGGTGACCGACTTATTATTCGCGTGCTCGGGCAATACGGTGGCGTTCAGCTTGATGCTGCCGCCCACCGGAATTTTGGCTTCCGTGCGATCCAGTACGACGGATTGCGGAGCCGCTTTGGCCAGTGTAAACCGATCCACGATCCGGTCGGTGATGGTCTTGGCGGCAAAGCTCAGTTCATCCCCGTCTATTTTGATCGATGCATACATCTGGACCTCTTCGCCGTCCGTAATTTTCTGCCATTCGCGCGGCACCACCTGATAAAATTTCGGACCGGTAGAGCCGGCCACGACGTAAGTCGTCCCTTCTCCTTCCCCGACCGGCTTGTTGCCTTTCATCGGATGGGTCCGCATATACACATGGTCGTGTCCGTTCAGAGCCAGGTCGACCCGGAACTCGTCCAAAACCGGAGCCCAGGCGTTCCGGATATGCTCCGAATCGTAAATGCTGCCGTACGCGCCGCGGTGGAATATAACGATCTTCCACGTCTTGCCGGTCGACGCCAAGTCCTCCCGCAACCATTCCCGCTGTTGCTCAAAATCGTATTCACTGTTCAAAACGGCAAAATGCGCATTCAGATAGTCAAAAGAGTAGTTGCTTCCTTTCAACGAATCGACGCCGTTCTGCGGATGATTGAAGTGAGCCAGGAAATAATCGTTTTTCTGCGGACCGGTGACTTCATGGTTGCCGACGACGGATATGATCGTGCTGTTCAATAATGTCTGCTGGGCGGCGCCAAACCACATGTTCCACTCGTTTTCCTTATATCCGTCCTCCACCATATCGCCGGCATGCACCATGAAGCTGGAGTCCGGATGTTCCGCCGCCGCTTTCTTGGCGATATCTCCCCACAATTTGAAGCCGGACGCGTTGGTCGCCTGGGAATCGGCAAAATAGAGAAACTCGAACGCGTCCCCGGATGCCGCGGCCGTGCGGAACGTTCCCTGCGAGCTGGTGTTTCCGGCTCCGTCGCCTACCCGGTAGACGTAATCCGTCCCGGGCTCCAGGTTGCCGGCGACCGCCTTGTGCACCCTGACGGTTCCGATGTCCCACGTGTTGAACAAGTAGTCGGAACCCGTTACCTTAAATACGTTAGGTTGGGAAAAATCAATAAATTCCGATTTCTTGGCAATCTCCACAACCGTTTCTTTCACATCCGGATGCGTATGCCATGTAAAAGCGCGCGAGGTGCTCGGATCCGCCCCCATTGTTACGCTGATATTGTTCGGAACCGGATTCCCGGCCAACGGCGAAACCTTGAATTTCAGCACGGGACTGTAGAAATTCCCCTTCACCGCTTGCAGCTCGTACTCTTTCAACTCGTCCGTAAGCTCGTTCGTTTCCAGCTTCCCGCTCGCGTCCGTTACGCCGAGCTCGGCGCCGTCGGCCGTCACTGTCGCGCCTTCAACGGCGGCGCCCGCTTCATCGGTGACCTGAATCGTCGTGGCCCCTCCTTGGACAACCCCGTTTTCGTCCCACGCGAGCCGCAAATGGTGTCTGATCTCCGACTCGACCGGCAAGCCGTAAAGCCGGAAGCTGGTATCTCCCTGGTCCTTCAGCTTGATCGCGCCGGACCGGAAGGCGATACGATGCGTATCGGACGCGGCCGGTTTCACCTTGAACCGGATTTGCGCAAGCGGCTCACGATCCGTCAGGCCAGACGCCTCCAGACCGTTGAAATCAATCCGAACCGTCCCGGATTCGGGGTCGATCGCAGACCGCAGTTGGGTTTCCGTCAGCTTCTCGCTTGCCGCAACCTGCAGATCCTCCGCCTTGGCCGGATCAAAGCCGAATTCGATAAACCCTTCGTAAATTCCCGCAGCCTTCACCGCCCGCACGCCGAGCGTATACGAATTGCCCGCGTACACGCTTGCCGGGCCGTCGTATTCGATTTTCGGCGCCCCGGTATCAACCTTGAACGTCCATTCCTTCTCCGTCTGATTGCCGGACAAATCGCGGATTTTCAGCTTGGCCGCGTGAACGCCGTCCGTCAGGGGAATGGCGGGAGTATAGTGGATTTGCCCTTTAGGCGGATACAGTGTGTGCGGTACAAGTTCTCCATCCACATACAGTCTGATTTTATCCGGATCGATCAGCGTCGTCCCCGGATGAACCGCCGGATCATACCCGTAATCTTCGCCAAAGGCCTGGATTTTCGGGGTATTCGTGTCGATCGTGCTGCCGTTCGCGGGGGAAACGTCCTTGATCACCGGGGCGTTCAAATCGTCGTTCGCGGGACCGTACAGCGCCCGGATTTGGTCGATATAGATCGCGCCCGCGTCCTTGTTATCGTTTTTCGTTTCCATATAGCGCACCGGCATGGCCAGCTTCAGCGGCAGCGGTCTGCCTTGCGGCACCTCCGCCTCCAGATAGCGCCAGCCCGTGAAGTCGACGCCTACGGTTTCTTCGACGAAATTGATCGGGATATTCCCGCCGTTGGCGTCGAGCACTTGAGCCCGGAGCCAGTGCTTCTTCCCGTCTCCATAAACCCACATGCTGATTTTTTCCGGATATCCCGGAATTTCGATGTAATCGTCGGCGCTTTTCGCTTTGATATAAGCTCCGGAAGTCCCGATCGTCCCCGTGAAGTCGTACTCCAGCTTCGCCGACTTGTTGCCGAAGCGGACAAAGTCCTCGTTCGTTTCTTCGCTGACGCTGGCCAATGTGTACCGGTCGCCCGCGCTTGGCAGATACCGGTCCAGTCCGTTCTCGAAATCCTCCAGAATCACCGGAGGGAGGCCGACGTGAACATCCATGGAAGCTTCTATTCCCCGATAGCTCACGATAATCCTGCCGCTTTGTTCAGTCTCCGTCGTCGCGGTGAACGTTCCGTTCTCGTCAATGCTCCCAATCGGACCTTCTAGCCGCCATTCGAACATGCGGTTGTCCGCCTGAATCACTTGCCCGTTCCGCAACGCCGTCACGGACAAGGTTTGCTGCGCTCCCGGGGTAAACGTTCTGACCGCGTCGGGAAACTTCAGTTCGGTCAGTTCGTCCACGACTTCTACCTGTCCGCTTCCCGCGAGGCCGCCGGCCGTAACGGAAATATCAGCCGTTCCCGGCGTATTTCCCGCCGTAAACAATCCCGATTCATCGATCGACCCGCCGGATGCATCCACGCTCCAATTTGGCTTTCCCGCAAACGGGGCAGGATGGGCATACTCATCGACGGCAGCCGTATTGAACCGGAAACTGGAACCGATCAGCACCCGCTCCAGGTTCGGCTGGACCACGAGCCTGGATGCCGCGGATTCCGGCGCTTTATTGACAAGCAAAATGCCGTTTGCGGTTTTGCGTTCCGCTCCATCGGAAGGGCGGTTCAATATTTTCCGCGTCGGCTCCCCGGGAAGTCTGGCCACAAACGTCGCCGAACCGCCTCCGTCCAGAAGCAGCGCGTCGACAATCCCCATGTCTTTCAACATGAGCGCCAAATCCTGAAAGGACACGCCTTCGCTGAACCCCGGCGCGCGCCCGTCGACCTCCAGCATAACCACCGTGCCGTCGGCCTTGGTTCCGATCGCCACCCGCGGATACAGCTCCCGGTCCGGATCGGACATCGGTACTCCGTCTTTGACCAGCAGGTGCTGTCCGCCGACTGCCATTTTCACATCGCTCCACGCCTCTTCAAAAGCAAAACCGGCGGTGATTTCGTCGCCGATTTTCAGCCCCGATAGCATCTCCCGGTAACTGCCTGAAGCGGATAGCACCACTTTGCCTTCCGCAAGCGGCGTGTTCCCTTTGTCCTTGTGGATGGCCGCAACGCGCAGCCGCATCGTTTCCCCGCTTTTCACCGCTCCGTCCAAAACTTCCAGTTCAACCTCGTCGCCCAGATCGTTCGTCATGGTGGAGGTATAGAAAGAAGGTGTGTAAAGGATCAGCGCCTCGCTGTTGAACCGCATCCGGTTAATATGATGAATCGGCACGGTATTGCCGTTGATATTCAGCGTTCTATCCAGTCTGGGGCTAGGACCGTAAATGGTCGTTCCGTCGCTTTTCATCCCAAACGCAAACCAATCGTCGGGAGGACTGGTCAAAATCTCTCCATCCCCCATAAACAGACCGAGCGGCACGCCCGTCGACATGTCATAGAAATCCGCGTTGATCGCGGCAATAACCCGATTGCCGGAGCGATCCGCGTCATTGGCCATCTTGGTGACTCCCTGCATGCCGTATACTTTGCCTTCCGTTTTTCCCGGCTGCAGCTCAAGCGCGGGATTCTGCGGATCAAACTCGACAAAATGGACTTTTTCCAAGCCTTGCGGCAGCTTCATATCGTACCAAGTGTAATGTGTGTCCGGGCCTATTTCCATTTTGCGCTCGTCCAGAACTTGTCCAAACGATGCCGCCTTCATTTCCTCCGCCCGCGCTGTCCCCATGGGGAAGCACGATAACAAAACAGCTGCGATCAGCAGCATGATTAACGTACGCCTGCCCGATTTTTCGATAATGCTCATAACTGAAAATGAACTCCTCTCGGTATGTCTTGCTTGATTGTTTATTCGTTCACAACAATAACAAACTCCAATTTATGTAAATTTATTCAAAGTGTTCAGAAGTGCATCTCCCCTTACGGTTAAAGTTAGAAATACTTCTTGATAATAATAAGTTTGGATTGTCAATGGTGTGTTTAGCGGGTGTTAACAATCTTGGAGTAACTGTTAAATTAATCCTCGGTAAAAAAAACTCCCCCATAATCAGCGAAGTTACTTGAATCGCTAATTACAGGGGAGTTTTACCGCTACCCGCGCTTAAACCCTTCTCCCAAAACCTCATGGGCATTCGTGATGATGACGAAGGCGGTGGGGTCCAGCGTCCGCACAAGCGTTTTGAGACGGGTGACCTCGCTTTGCCCCACGACCACCATCAGCACGGTCCGCTTATCGCCGGTATATCCGCCGCGCCCGTCCAGCTTGGTGAGCCCGCGATCCAATTGCGAAAGCACGGCCTCGGATATCTCTTCGGTCTTTTCGGCGATGATATAGGCTACTTTCGTATAGTTGAAGCCCAGCTCGATCGCGTCGATGATTTTGCCGGTAATGTACAGTCCGATCAGGGCGTACAGCGCTTTTTCCGGGGACAGCACGAACATCGCCAGCGCAATCACGGTGCCGTCCATCAGCACAACGCAGACGGACAAGCTCAGCCCGCTATACTTCTGAATGATCTGCGCGAGCGTGGACAGCCCCCCGGTAGAGCCTCGCCCCCGGAACACGATGCCCAGCCCCAGGCCTACACCGATGCCTCCATACAAAGAGGCGAGCAGCGGATCGGTCGTCGGAACCGGAAAATCTTTGGTCAGAAACACGAATAAAGGTAAAACGACCGTGCCTAGCAATGAGCGAATCGCGTAATCCTGCCCGAGCAGCAAATACCCCGCGACAAAAAGCGGGATATTCAGCGCCCACTGGGTATACGCCGGCTCCATGCCAAACAGCGCTTGAACGATAATCGAAATCCCCGATACGCCGCCCGAGGCGATGTGGTTCGGGACGAGAAACAAATTGAAGGCCAGCGCCGTGATCAGCGATCCCGCGAGAATCATTGCCGTGTCGATCGCATGGCGCACCGGTCCGGTTAAAGGGACATATTCGTCAAATCTGCGTTTACGGGTTTTGGGCGGCACCGCGGCCCCTCCTTATTATCGCTTTTAAAACTATTATGTATATATGCGCCCGAAAAATAAAAACCCACCCGATCAAGGCGGGGACAAAGCCCTTCGCCCGAGGTGGGTTTTCGATTCTATAAGTGAATGCGGCACAAGAGCAAAATTAGGTCTCGGAGCGAATTTGGCTGCGTAAATATCCGTCGATAAAGGCATCCAGATCTCCGTCCATAACCGCGCCGATGTTGCCCGTCTCCACCGAGGTGCGGTGGTCTTTCACCATGCTGTACGGGTGGAACACGTAGGAACGGATCTGGCTGCCCCAGGCGATATCGGATTGCTCGCCGCGGATTTCGTCCAGTTCCTTCTGCTGCTCTTCGAGCTTGCGCTCGTACAGCTTGGAACGAAGCATCGTCATGGCGCGCTCGCGGTTTTTGATTTGGGAGCGTTCGTTCTGGCACGTCACGACGATTCCGGTCGGAATGTGCGTAATCCGCACCGCCGAGTCGGTCGTGTTGATGTGCTGGCCGCCGGCGCCGCTGGCACGGTACGTGTCGATCTTCAAGTCCTCGGGACGGACTTCGACTTCGACGTCTTCGCTGATCTCCGGCACGACATCGCAGGATACAAACGAGGTGTGGCGCCGCCCGGAAGCGTCAAACGGCGAAATCCGCACCAAGCGGTGCACGCCCTTTTCCGCTTTCAGGTAACCGTACGCATTGTACCCTTTGATCAGCAGGGTTACGCTTTTGATCCCCGCTTCATCGCCGGGCAAATAGTCCAGCGTCTCTACCTTGAAGCCGCGTTTCTCCGCCCAGCGGGTGTACATCCGCAGCAGCATTTGCCCCCAGTCCTGGGACTCGGTACCGCCCGCGCCGGGGTGAAGCTCCAGAATCGCGTTCATTTTGTCGTAAGGCTGACTGAGCAGCAGCTGCAGTTCGAAATCCTCAAGCTTCTTCACCAATGCGGCAACCGACTCGGAAATTTCCGCCGCCAGCGAATCGTCGCCTTCCTCCTCGGCCAGCTCGGCCATCGTTTCGATGTCGTCGTATTCCCCCTGCAACGCCAGGTACTGGTCGACGGAGGATTTCACGGCGTTCATCTCAGCGATGAGCGCTTGGGCCTTCTCGTTGTCGTCCCAAAAGTCCGGGGCCGCCATTTTTTCCTCGTAGTTGGCGATCATCTCTTGCTTAAGATCTAAGTCAAAGAGACCCCCTAAGATTGGATAATTTCTTGGCGATTTCGCGCATATCATGTCTTACGTTGGCCTCGATCATGTTAATCACCTTTCATTCAAGAGGTTGTTCAAAAAGTCGTCTTTCCATGACGAAGTAGTTCAGGGAATGGATCGGGCGTCGAATCTTGAATTCAGCCGGGCCTTCCAAGCGGATGCTTCCGAAGCATGTTTCCTTCGGAAACATTTGACTCACGTAGATCTGTCTACGCTCCGCTACTCAGTCCCTGCTTCATCCAACCTTCTCGGTCCTGAAAATCCGACTTTTTGAACTCGCATTTTAAGCATTTTGTCCGTGGCAGTGTTTGTATTTCTTGCCGCTGCCGCATGGGCAAAGGTCGTTGCGGCCGATTTCCTCGCCCCGTTTGACCGGGCGTTTCTCGGCCGGCTCGCCGCTTGTGGAAATTTTGCTTTCTTCCACAACCGCCTGGCGCTCCTGGTTGGATTCCACCTGCGCCTTCATAATATATGTTGCCACTTCCTCCTGGATACTGGCAATCATCGCGTTGAACATTTCATAACCTTCAAATTGATACTCGCGCAGCGGGTCCGTACCGCCGTACGCCCGCAGGTGAATGCCTTGACGCAATTGATCCATCGCGTCGATGTGGTCCATCCACTTGCTGTCCACGGCGCGCAGGGCGATAACTTTCTCGAATTCGCGCACCATTTCCGGACCGATCGCCTGTTCGCGGGCTTCGTATTTGGCCAACACGCGCTCGAAAATAAACTCCACCATCTCCGGCGCTTCCTTGCCCCACAGGTCATCCTTCGAAATCGCCCCTTCGTCCAACAGCTTGCTGTTGACGTAGTCGGCTACCTCCTGGAGCTCCCAGTTTTCCGGGATTTCGTCGGCGGTGTGCGCCTCTACAACCCGTTCGATCACCGGCTTGATCATATCGAGGACGATTTGCTTGATGTTCTCGGATTCCAGCAATTCACGGCGCTGCTTATAGATGATTTCCCGCTGCTGATTCATAACGTCGTCATATTGCAGGACGACTTTCCGCACGTCGAAGTTGTTGCCTTCGACCCGCTTCTGCGCGGATTCGATCGCCCGGGTGATCATCTTGCTTTCGATCGGCTGGTCTTCCTCGAAACCGAGGCGGTCCATCATGTTCAGCACATTGTCCGCCCCGAACCGCTTCATCAGTTCGTCGCCAAGCGACAGGTAGAACTGGGTTGAACCCGGGTCGCCTTGGCGTCCGGCGCGGCCGCGCAGCTGGTTATCGATCCGGCGCGATTCGTGGCGTTCCGTACCGATAATATGAAGGCCGCCCAGATCGGCAACGCCCTCGCCCAGCAAAATGTCGGTACCGCGGCCCGCCATGTTGGTGGCGATCGTTACGGCTCCGGCTTGGCCGGCGCGCGAAATAATTTCCGCCTCTTCAGCATGGTACTTGGCATTCAGCACTTTATGCTGGACGCCTTTGCGCTTCAGCATTTCCGAGACGCGTTCGGAGTTTTCGATCGACACCGTGCCGACGAGTACCGGCTGGTTGTTTTTGTGCCGCTTCACGATCTCTTCCACGACCGCCTTGAACTTGCCGTCTACGCTTTTGTAAACGACGTCCGGCATGTCGACCCGCTGGTTCGGCTTGTTGGTCGGGATCTGCAGTACTTCCAGACCGTAAATTTTCTTGAATTCCTCTTCCTCCGTTTTCGCCGTACCGGTCATCCCGGCAAGCTTGCGGTACATACGGAAGTAGTTCTGGAACGTAATCGTGGCCAGGGTCATGCTTTCGTTCTGCACCTTGATGTCTTCCTTGGCTTCGATCGCCTGATGCAAACCGTCGCTGTAGCGGCGTCCCGCCATCAAACGGCCCGTAAATTCGTCGACGATCAGCACTTCGTCTCCCGTAACAACATAATCGACGTCGCGGCGCATAATGACGTTCGCCTTGAGCGCCTGCACCACATGGTGGTTCAGAGTCACATGCTTCTGGTCATACAGGTTGTCGACGCCAAAAGCCCGTTCCGCTTTGGCCACCCCTTTTTCGGTGAGCGCTACTGCCTTCACTTTAATATCTACGGTATAGTCCTCTTCCGGTACTAGCGTCTTCACGAACCGGTCGGCGGCATAATACAGCTCCGTCGATTTTTGCCCGTGCCCGGAAATAATCAGCGGCGTCCGCGCTTCGTCGATCAAAATGGAGTCAACTTCGTCAATAATGCAAAAATAAAGCGGACGTTGTACCATCTGCTCTTTATAAAGCACCATGTTGTCGCGAAGGTAATCGAATCCGAATTCGTTGTTCGTTCCGTACGTAATGTCGCAGGCATACGCCTCCTGTTTTTGATGGTGCTCCATGCCGTTCAGGTTGATTCCGACCGTCATGCCCAGGAAGTTGTAGATCTGCCCCATCTGCTCACTGTCACGCTGCGCCAGGTAGTCATTGACGGTGACGACATGCACGCCTTTGCCGAGGAGCGCATTCAAATAAACCGGCAAGGTCCCGACCAGCGTTTTCCCTTCACCGGTTTTCATCTCCGCAATTTTGCCCTCATGGAGAGCGATGCCGCCCAGCATCTGCACATCAAAATGGCGCATGCCCAGCGTGCGCTTGGAGGCTTCTCTTACCGTAGCATACGCTTCGGGAAGGAGCTCTTCGAGCGTTGCCCCCTTTTCGATCCGTTCGCGGAATTCCGCCGTTTTCTCTTTTAATTGCTCGTCCGACAATGCTTCAAATTGCGGCTCCAATGAATTTATATAGTCCACCGTCTTCATAAGACGTTTGACATCACGTTCATTCGTGTCGCCAAAAATCTTTTTTACTAATCCCAGCATGGTTTACCCCTTTCACGCATAAACAGATGATTTGCCTAAATTGTAACAGTTTGTAATGGTCGCCGCAACACGCCCGATCATACCTCTATTGGGTTAAAGCGCCATGTATATGAATAAAGAGCCCTATCCGCGAGGGGATAAGGCTCGTTTCCTTTACGTTTGGGATGCAGGAATTACCACCTCATTCACCTAATCGTCATAAAGAGGTTGTTCAGAAAGTCATTTTCCGGCTCTTTGAACTCGCACTTTAAGCTGGAGAAATCAAGGGGTTAACCCTGTTCAATCAAACCGTATTTGCCGTCGTTCCGTTTGTAAACGACATTCACTTCGCGCGTATCGATGTTGGAGAAGACAAAGAAATTATGCCCTATCATGTTCATTTGCAAAATCGCTTCTTCCACATCCATCGGCTTCAAGGTGAAGCGTTTGGTCCGGACGACCTCCAGTTCCTCGTCGCTTTCATCCACGGCTACGGAACCACCGTTGGCATTTTCGGCGAACAGAACGTTCTTGACGCCTTTCTGGCGCAGCTTACGGTTGATTTTCGTTTTGTGCTTGCGAATTTGACGTTCCAGCTTGTCCACAACCGCATCGATCGATGCGTACATGTCGTCGCTGCGGTCCTCCGCGCGAAGCACAACGCCGGTAAGAGGAATCGTCACCTCTACCGCGTGCAAGCCTCGTACCACACTTAACGTGACAGTACCGTCTGAGGTGGGGGGTGCATCAAAGTACTTGTCTAGCCGGCTGAGCTTCTTGTCTACGTAGTCACGCAAGGCCTCAGTCACTTCAATTTGCTGTCCTCGAATACTAAAATTCATAGGGCACTCCTCCTTTGCTTTGCACCTTCATTATACCACAGGTGTTAAGGCAAAGTAAAAAGAGTTAAAGGAGTGTAAAAAGCGCGCCCTGAACCGGTTAATGCTTAAGCCTTCTCCTCTGTCTCCAGCTCCGAAGAAGCAACATCAGCAGCGCTCCGCATGCGGCCCCCGCCGTGTCCAGCAGCACATCCTGGAATAAAGGGGTGCGGTCGGGCGTCAGCAATTGATGCAGTTCATCCGAACACGCATAGAGAAAAGAAATCAGCACCGCCCCAAAAAAGCCTCTTCCGTTTCGTGAAGAATTCAAGGCGTAAACGAGCAGAAAACCGAGCAGCCCATAGATCGAAAAATGCGCCGCCTTGCGAATGAAAAACTCGACGATGCCGGCGCCTCCCAGACTTTGCAAGCTAACTTCGTGCCCGCCGTAGGAGAACGTGATCCCGTCGAAAAATTCGGCAATCACCGATTGGGAAACGTTTTTTTCAATTTCGGGCTTAAGCGTTTGTTGTTCATAGGGCTGAGCGGAAAACAGAAATATAATCAGCATGACGATGATCGCCGGAATCCACCGGGAAAATGTTCGGAATTTCAAATCAAGAGCTACCTCCTCAACAAATAAAGACCCCAGGTTCCCCTAGGGTCAATTGCTAGCGAATCTTCAATTGTTAACCATCGTACCGTGCTATGTAGGTCGGCTATGCCGGATGATTATAATTTGATTACGTTAGCGGCTTGCGGTCCACGAGCGCCTTCAACGATTTCGAACTCGACGGATTGTCCTTCTTCCAGCGTTTTGAAGCCATCGGCTTGGATTGCGGAGAAGTGTACGAATACGTCGCCGCCTTCTTCAGTTTCGATAAACCCGTAGCCTTTTTCTGCGTTGAACCATTTAACTTTACCTTGCATGCACTAACATTCCCTTCATTTTCAAATAAGCGTGCGGCCCCAATAAACCAAGCCCCACATTTCTGACTATACCACCCGACTTATCCAGTGTCAATTACCAAAGAAAAGGTTTTACTGTTAATAATTTGTAAAAACTTGTCGATTGGTGAACTATTGGAGTCAGGTCTGTTAATAAATAATACCCCACAGAGAAAAAAATGAAACGGCACACCTGCAAAAAAGGCTCTTGGGCAACGCTTATGGCATGTCCCAAGAGCTTAAATCGATCTAGAACTCAGTAAGCATTAACTTCAAACGTAATGATTTTATCAAAGAACACATAATCTTTACGATTTACAAACGGACCTTTATTGTTGTCGTGCTTATCAATGGCATACATAGCGGTTCCCGATCCATTGGCACGTCCCTCATACCAATTTATGAAGGCTTTTACTTCCGTCATAGACAAATCGTATTCTTTCTCAATCCCGTTAATGAGGATCACCCGAAGCAAAGCTCGTTCTCCTTCTTGACCCTCACCTGGATCGGGAGGATTTACCACATCGCCTTTCGGCGTAGCGGAAGCTTCATTTGAATTTCCGCTTTCACCGGCAGCGGTAACAGCTGTGACAATATAATAATAAGTGGTGCCGTTAGTAACATTGCTGTCCGTGTAACTGTAAGTATCGCTCGTTACCGTGTCGATCACATCATACGGACCGCCGGAAACAGTGGCCCGCTTCACATTAAAGCTCGTGACGTCTTTACCGGCTCCGCTCCAAGTTAAATTAACCTTCTTGTTCCCTGCGGTTGCAGTTAAACTCAACGGCTCTTGCGGAGATGGAGTCTCCCCGCCTTTGCCGAAGACATTCCATTCGTAAATTGTCGCATAAGTTCCCTTTGTATACTTCAGGGCGATGATGGAAACTCCCTGTACCGGAGACGAAAGCGTCTGAACTCCATCATTGTTTAATAAGTCATATTTTTGCAACAAGTTATTATTCGCATCGTAAAATTCAACGGCTACGGTACCTGTGTATTTGGCAATAACCGCTGAAATCTCCACAGGAGAAGAAAAAGTATACCAAACAAAATTGCCGCTGCTGATATCGGTATAGGTAGATGTGTTATTATCCGTCAGATTCCGCGTTGTACTTGTCGGACTGGACACAGATGTGCCTACCTTCAGCGCTAGCCAATCGAGCAGTCCTCCCGTGTACTTAGTCGCATCGGGCTTTATGCCTTTTTCCGGCGAGTTGGCGCTTTCTCCCGCCCGATTTACTGCGGAAACCACATAATAATAAGTCGTCCCATTAGTGACGGCCGTATCCGAATAGGAAGTTCCCTTCACATTTGTAAGCAGGATATAGGGCCCACCTGGGGATGTAGCGCGTTTCACGTTGTACGATTCTGCCCCCGTTGCCGCCCATTCCAATTTTACGATCTGATCGCCGCTCCGAATCCAGTTAATCGTTGTAGGCAATGGCGCTGCGGATGGGGCAGTAAAGACATTCCACTCGTAAATTGTCGCATAAGTTCCCGCTGTGTACTTTAAGGCGATGGTGGAAACCCCCTTCACCGGAGACGGAAGCGTCTGAACTCCATCATTGTTTAATAATGCATATTTTTGCAGTAAGTTGTTATTCGCATCATAAAATTCAACGGCTACGGTACCAGTGTATTTGGCAACGACCGCTGAGATTTCCACTGGGGCGGAAAAGGTATGCCAAACAAAATTTCCGCTGCTGATATCGGTATAGGTAGATGTGTTATTATCCGTCAGATTCCGTGTCGTACTTGCCGGACTGGATATGGATGTGCCTACCTTAAGCGTTAGCCAATCGAGCAGTCCTCCCGTGTACTTAGTCGCATCCGGCTTTATGCCTTTTTCCGGCGAGTTGGCGCTTTCTCCCCCCCGATTCACCGCGGAAACCACATAATAATAAGTCGTCCCATTAGTGACGGCCGTATCTGAATAGGAAGTTCCCTTCACATTTGTAAGCAGGATATAGGGCCCACCTGGGGATGTAGCGCGTTTCACGTTGTACGATTCTGCCCCCGTTGCCGCCCATTCCAATTTTACGATCTGATCGCCGCTTCGAATCCAGTTAATCGTTGTAGGCAATGGCGCTGCGGATGGGGCAGTAAAGACATTCCACTCGTAAATTGTCGCATAAGTTCCCGCTGTGTACTTTAAGGCGATGGCGGAAACCCCCTTCACCGGAGACGGAAGCGTCTGAACTCCATCATTGCTTAATAATGCATATTTTTGCAGTAAGTTGTTATTCACATCATAAAATTCAACGGCTACGGTACCTGTGTATTTGGCAACGACCGCTGAGATTTCCACCGGGGCAGAAAAGGTATGCCAAGCAAACTTTCCACTGCTGAGGTCGGTATAAGTGGAGATATTACCGTCTGTCATTTGTGTAACGGCAGTTGATGACTGGCCTATCGCGGTTCCAACCTGTACCGGCACACTATCCAAAAGACCACCAGTATACTGCGATGCTGCGCTTACACCTGTAGAGCCGACAAAAACCACACTCAAAAAAATCGCTAGAACTAGTATAAAATGCCCAATGCGCTTCAACATTTACCCTCCTTTGGTAATATATTGGTTCTTTTATACTAGTAAAATAGCACTTCTAAATGTGGATGTCTATACAATAATTGCCAATAATATAAAAAAAAGACCCGTTCACATTTCGGATTTTTAAACTGGTAGAATCCATAAAGTAAGTCCTTACTCCTCTTGAAGCATTTTAAAAAGATACGAGTACGCCTCAGCGAGTGATTTCCCACCATTAAAATGCAAACTCCTCCATCCCTTACATTCGATGGGAAATCCGTTTTGCTCTTTGGTTAAAATTACATTACAACTGTCTAAACGGAAATTTTCACAATCTTCCGTACGAAAACGATCTACTAAAAAGATACTAGCGTCAGCACTACTCCCTTTTATTAAACAAAGCATATTATTCGTTGGATGCCGGTCTTCGATGCCTACAATTATAACATCTGGCTTATATAAAGCCTCCAGGGATTGTATTGGGTGTAATTGCAGTCCCCCATTGGGATCGAGTAAATCTTGGGTAGAAATATATTCGTGCCCCGATACAACCCCCAATCCAGTATTCATTATTGCGGTCACAGCATAGTCGTTGCTTCGAAATTTTTCCGCAAGCTCATATACCAAATCATTCAATCCAAATCCAATAAAATCATAGACTGCAACTATTGGTACAGAGATATCGTTAGAAATACTAGGTTGAACCATATCATATTTTTTATGATAGCTGGGGTGCCATATGTTAATATCCCCTCTGCTTTCTTCTTGTTGTGAAGGGCCGCGGTTATCGTCAATTATAACAATGTTCTTTATACAATATTTCAGCCATTGCGTATCGAGCACCCGCTCCCAACATATGGCCTTTTCCCCATATACAGCAGAAATAAATATTAGCGTATCGGCTTCTTCAAATGCCTTCAAATCCTTTATTATCTGATCCTTAATTGAATTCTTAAAGCTAGATTTGCAAACTTTATCTAAGTTAAACTTGACAATATCATATACATTAAAACAATAATGCTGTACGTTATAGGTTTGTTCAGAGCTCTCTAACACATAGATTATTGCACCTTGGACCCAGTCGAGATCTTTGTAATTTTTTATCAAAGTCTTAGGCCCGCCTAAAACTAACGTTGATGAATCCATTAGTTTGTATTTTAACTCCTGCAACGTTAATGTTGGTTGATGATATAACATGTTGGATACTAATGCTGTAACCAACGGCGCCGCATAACTATTTGAGGCATCTGTAGCAATTGTATCTCCTAGACGATTTGTAAGCCGATGACGTCCATTAGCGATAACCTCCGTACCATCTAATGAACTGCAGTCGTAAATATATTGGCTAAAATTCAGAATATGATTGCGGTCACATTTAACACCTATCGCATTGGAGAAAGCGGCGGGATACGTCATATCCCCTCTATTGCTGGCTGCAGCTATAATAATAATTCCCTTGTTGTATGCTTGATTTACAACTTGTTTGATTAGATCATAATCTTGCCGATCCGTACTCCCTACGCTCATATTGATTATTTTTATATCATTCTCAATGCACCAAGTTATCGCTGCTGCTAGCTGCTTGCTTGTTGCTTTTCCTCGCTCATTTAATATCTTAACACTGTATATTCGCTTATATTTTGAGTACTTCTCAAGTATTGCCGCGCAGAGAGTTCCATGTATACTTTGAGGGCCAGCTTCTGTCTCTTCCACAGTTTGCAGTTCAGAGTCAATCTCTATTTCCCGCTCAAAAGAATGCAAATCAAACCATTGACCATTGATTCCGCTATCAATAATAGCTATTTTCAATGGTTGGACAGCCTGCGGAGCGCTCTTAGGCATAAACTAAAGCCAATTGTTGTACAATAATTTCCGATACATCTTTATAGCTATAAAACTTCCCCGTCACAATATCCTCCTCCGGAATAGTTATCTTGAACAATTTTTCAATGTCGAAAAATAAATAAACCAATTCGCGTGGAGTCAACCCTACTTCTTGGCCTAATAAAGACTTTTCCTTAAATTCATTGGGAACGTTCATGTTAAATCTTTGGAGAAATATGTTATCCAATCTCTTGTAAACCTCTTCAATATTCATAATGCGGCCTCCTATTACATTAAAGTTACATTAGCATAGTCAGAAAGCTTTTCTATTAAGTACTCCGCCATCTCTTTAATATCATTGGGAGACGAGCAATTGTAAACAGGCCTGTCTAAGGCTGAAAATTCTTTCTTTTTTTGCTCAACCATTTGAGAGTCAATTGTAATGTACGTTAGTCTTCGGTCCTGTCTTGAGCTTTCCCAATCCAACTTGAAATGTGCTAGATTATAGCAATCGATGTGCGAACCGAAACGGTATTTAACTCCGGTCAATATCTCCTCAAAAAACGCGGGTGTATAATCATCATAATAGGTACTTAGAATTACGGCGTCCGGTTTTAACGCTTGAGATATTTGATAGGCGGCAGCTCCAAATTTATTTGTAAAATCGTTACTTAACGGATACAATCCTCCGGGAACCCCAATTACAATCAAATCCGGGTTTTCTTTGGTTTCTATGCTTTTAACAAAATGATTGAACAACAGTATTTTTTTATCCGCTGACAGGTAGTCGTCATACATAAAAGCCGGCATCGAATGAAAGCCGAACATTTCACAGTAGCTTCTAGTACCTACTTGGCTTAATTTATATCCTTTCATGATCAGTTGTTCCCGTAGTGACAATTGAATTTCGAATTTACCTGTACGCTCTCCCATCCCCATAACAAATATGACAGGGGCGTTTATTGCATGAATATATTCAATCCCTTCTTCAAAATGATAATTGATATTGTTCTGAATATTACCGTAAGGTTTTATATAGAGATTCCGGGCTTTACATTGTTGCGTTAAGCTGAGAAGCAGTTCTTCGTCAATGGGAGTCAAACTTATGATATTTTTTTCTTTTTCTATAGTCTCTTCCAATTTACTCTTCATGAGTTTGTCGAAAGAAACTCTTATTTGAGGATGATTAAATATTACAGTATCGCATTTTTCAAGTAAGCCCGAGAAATCATCGGTTACTTCTATTCCCAATTTCTCCCCGTTTACCACCCCGCCATCTTTATTGGTTAGTCCCCATCCCTTTGGAGATACAAGCCCAACAATTTCATACCGGGACAGGAACTCGGTATTCTTCAAAACAGGAACAATTTCCAGATCAAAAGGATAGATTATAACTTTTTCTTTCGACTCCATCCATCAGCCCTCCTCATTCACTTATAAATAAGACAAAACAGGCTTGTCAGTATCATCAAAATGGTATCCGAATTCAACCAGAGTACAGTAGTCCTTCATCATCTCTTCTACCGTTCTGCGTACATTAGCGCATTGTTGTAGTTTCTGCTCCCGTGAAAGAGCCGTTAAATTATCGGCTGCAGCCGCACAAAGGCCACAAAATCTGAATGCCCAACACTCTTTACAATGATCTTCCGTTATTTTTCCGATATTCAGAAGATCTTCGACCTTCTGCAAATAGAAGCCCTTATCAACATTGCCTATATTCATAACTTCAGACAACTCGCTAACTCTTTCGCATGGAAAAAAATCGCCGTGAACATTCATAAACAGTCTTTGAGCCCCTGGAATACAAGGACCTCCATGATGAACTTTGTCGGGCATTTTGCTGGAAAGATTTCTGCCTTCATGCAAGTTTATTCTGATGCGATCAAAGTAAGCGGAGACGAGCTTAGAAACATACCGCTCATCCAACCTATTCAATTTAAACAAAAATAATTTAAAAATTTCGTATCCCCATCGTTCACGGAAATTGTCCGACAAATTGATTTCTTCTTCTTTATATTGACTGTTTATAGTTGAAGGGTTGATAAAAGAGTCTTTTATGACGTCATCGCCGGAGAAAAATTGGCTGGAACATTTGAAATCATCGTTCGAAGGGTCCATTACAGCGTTGAAGGTTATTTTGTTGAAATAATCAGGATATTTAGCTTTAATTTTTTTGATATTTTCAAAAATTTTGTCGAAGGTCCCCTCATCTTTGACAGCAAATCTTCTATTCCTATCGTGAACTTCCTTCGGGCCGTCCAGGCTAATCATCAAACCAACATCATGCTCTTGAAAAAATTGGATGATTCTATCATTCAGCAAAGTTCCATTTGTAGTAATATTAAACGTGAGTTCTTTGCCTTCGGCCACTTCTTCTGCATATAATATACACGCTTGAATCAATTTGAACTCCAATAACGGCTCTCCGCCATAAAAGCCTATATTGATTCGTTGGCAATCTATAGAATGATTAATAATGAAATCGATCCCTTTTTTCGCCGTTTCAAATTTCATAATTTTCTTGGAGTGTTTCCGATTTAAATAAGTGCCGGAATAAGTACAGTAGTTGCATCTTAAGTTGCATTGTTGTGTAACCTGAAGCGTAATTTTGGAGATTTTGTTCTCAAGGATCGTCGGCAATAACACTGTACTAGGATGAACAACTTCCTTTATTCTGTTGGCCGAAAGAAAACCATCTTTAAGCATGCGATTTACACCGTAGCATTCATCATCCTCTGCTAGAGTCTCTAAACCGGAGCTTGTGTCGGCTCCTGTCGCCATTTCCTGCAATACGTTATATGTGGAGCTGTCAGTTTCTAAAATCGCATTCGTATTAACATCATAAATGTAGTGTCCGTTAGGAGTCTCAAAAAGAAATATAAAGGGCTTTTCTAATCTCATGGGTATCGCTCCTTTTTAGAAAAGAGGGAATGAAAGCGGCAACTCCCATTCCCATTAATTCATTGACTCAGCCCCGTTAGAAGCTAGAAGCATTCTTACTCACGATGTTGTTGTCATAAAGATTTAAGTTATTGTACGAAGCAAGTACAGGGGAACAAACGCATCTTCCCGAACAAAAACAGTTACAGATACAAGCAAACGCTTCCACAGTTTCATAAGTGGAATGAAGCTTTTTTCCTAATTTCTTCATTGTACTTTACCTCCCTTCTTTATTGATCGTGATAAGGGATCCCTTCATTATATTAATACCTTTTTTTCCTGTAAATCACATAAATGATTTATTTTGTTATCATTAGCTCGGATTGTTGATGGTCTAAGTACGATTTCATACTGGCATAGCTATCAAATGTAATCACTTGTTTATTGTTTATCAGTAAAAATTTATCCATATTCTTTAAAATTTCCGGGTTATGCGTCACAACTAGAACAGTGGTGCTTTTTAAGCGATGCTTAAATAAATCAATTATATTTTGCTCCGATTCCACATCCATATTCGATGTTGCCTCGTCAAGGATCAATATCTTCCGTTCCATGATTAATGCCCGTGCCAAGGCTACTTTTTGTTTTTGTCCGCCGGATAGCTTTTTCCCTCCTTGCCCTACGAGACCATCGTGTATTTCAAGTTGATCGGATGAAAATCCCAAAAGCGAGGTATCTTTAACAACATTTTCAATAAGAGAGTCATTGTATTCATTAAATAAAGTAATATTATTTTTGATGCTGGTATTAAATAAATGAACTTGTTGACTAACCAAGGATATTAAAGAACGGCGTACGTCCAAATCAATTTCTTCAATATCTACTCCTCCTATGGTAATTTTACCTTTGTCAGGTTTACTAAAGCCGACTAACAGATTAAGGATCGTTGATTTCCCGCAACCATTTTCTCCTATTAGGGCAACTTTCTCTCCTTCTTTGATAGAGAAGTTCACATTTTGTAAAAGATCTTCCCTGTCTTTGTATGCGAAGGATATATTCTCGAATTTAATTTCTTGATTTGCCGGCTCACAATGTCCTAAATTTCCTGCCGACTGTTCAACCTCGGATGATAGAAACGAGCGAAACCGTTTGAATGACGGGCTGATTCCCGCAAACAGATAATTCACATTCAGCAATGTTGATATCGGGGCGGTTACATAAGTACTGTAAGTAGCAAATGCAAAAAGGTCGCCAATCGATAAAGCCAAATGAAATACCAAATTCGCACCAGCTATATAAGTAAGCATGATCAAAAATTCCAACAACACAGTTTCTGAAAATAAATTCCAGGTATCCCACAGCATTAATTTTCTTTCGGTTTCTACAATATGCGATTGTTTCTCGGTAAACTCCGCTTTTTTTATTTTGGAAATTCCAAATAGCTTAATTTCCTTAATGCCTTCCACTGTATCTGCAAACCAATCAGCATAATCACTGCTTTTTTCTATATATTCGTTTACCCTCTTCTTTTTATGATTCGAAAATACACGAACCAAAACATACTTAACCGGTATAAAGCAAAGAACAATGATGGCCAGCTTAAAGTTAATAAGGAATAAACCTATAAATCCCCCTATTAATCCGAATAGCTGTGACAAAGCAAATAGTAAACTTTTGTCGAATATTCTGGATATGTTACTTATATCCGTAGTTAAATTATTGAGTAATTGAGTCTGGTTCGTTTCGTTAAAATAATCTATCTTCAAACGAAGAAGATGATTCAAGGCACTCTCCTGCAGGGTAAACTTAATTTTTGCACTTATACGGGTTCTTAATTTCTCTTGTATTACATTGAACATTTTGTCGCAAAACACAAGTAAAAAAGCTAACCCTGAATACATAACAACATTTTGAAAATGGTTCTTTAATAGACCGTCATCCATCATATGCTTATTTGCTAATGGGATTAATAAATTGACAATCGAGGAAATAATCATGCACAAAAATATGATTGATAATTTAAATATATGAGGCTTTATTAATGCCCTAATATTAATATTCCGTACCTCCATTCAGGCCCACCTTCTTTATCAACTCTTTTATATACTAATACCGGCAGGCTGAATAAATCACTTCACTAATTCTTTCACAAAAAGTGATGTGTTTCACATAAATAATAATGTATTTAACATAATGTAAAAATAAGGAGGTGATTTCCAATCTTTGATACATTTCATTTATGGACAGGAGGGTTATCACGAAGATGAGTTCGAAATGTGATGATTTTTTTCTTCAGTTATGCCAAAGCTATTTTAACGATATTTACGGCTATTGCATTTATTTAGTCAGAGGCAAATTTATCGATATTGCGGAAGAATGTACACAGGAAACTTTTTTGGAAGCCAAAAAACAGGCCGCTAAATTGAAAGCGCATCCAAATATAAAAGGATGGTTGCACCTCACCGCGCGAAACAAAGTTTATAAAAGTTATAGACGTTATTATATCCAGAAAAAATATGAAACCGAGGTGGACCTTAATTCGGTCTGCAGCCCTTTAAGTATTGAAGCGGAATTGATAAATAACTATGCCTTTCATATCGATCAGTTAAAATCCGAAATTCTTAAAGAGTTGAAAACCGAAGAATTACGGCTATATTACGATTACTTTTCCAACAAACTTTCGATTTCAAAAATTTCAAAAAAATATAATATTTCGGAAACCGCAGCAACTACCCGGATATACAGGTTAAAAAAGAAAATAAAAAGCCTTGCCCACGAACAATGTGAAGCAAGACTCCTAATTTGACGACTTTAAATATCTATTTTCTTCTATCCATTAAAATGCTATTCGCTGAATATGGCGTATCATAAGCAGTCCGCTGGAGCTTAGCCTGTTCACGTTGCCGCAACCAGTCCGAAGCCTCTTGTTTGAATTGCTCCATACGCTCGCGAATTTGCGCATCATGCTGAATTAAAGCGTGCAACTTATTTTCTTGATCGTAACTTAAAGGATGTTGTCGAGCCAGGTCCAGGATATGATCAAGAATTTGCTGGCGCTTCTCTACAAAATCAGCCAGCTCTTCCGGCGAGATTTGATCGAACCGGGAAATTAAGGAATCCGTCAGTTGCTCCAGTTCCTTGATCCAATTATTCATGTGCACCTTCAGCGGTTGCCCCTGTTAATTTGGCCGCTTGAACCCATGCTTCGCGAAGTTCAAGCAAATAACCCAAAGCCTCTTCGGCAGGGGCGGCCTCCTTCTTAACATTAGCTTGGAGCAGTTGACGATTGATATAGTCATAAAGCGAAGTTAAGTTTTGGGATATTTCATAACTGTGATCTAAAGTTACCATTAATTCAGTAACAATAGCCTGCGCTTTATTCAATAAAGTATTGGTCTTATCGAAGTCCCGTTCCTTTATCCCTTCTATCCCTCCGCGTATAAAACGGATGGCTCCGTCATACAGCATTATTAATAATTGAGAGGGAGTGGAAGTTGTAACCGATGATTGCCGATATTTTTCATATGGGGACGTAATCATGCTTCTTCACTCCTATTATGGGTGATCATTGGGATAGCATACTAGTAATACTTTGTGTTTGCGCATTCAGCTTGTTGATGGCTTTTTCCATAGCCGTAAACTGACTATAGTACCTTGTTTCCATATCCGTCAGCTTCTTCTGCAAATCGGAAATGCGCTGATTGACATCCTTCAACTCTTTCCCCATTACGCTTTCGGTATCATAGGCATAGGTCAAACTGGTGGAGTATTTATCAGTGCCCGCCCGTTCGGAGATGGCTTCCAATGGCCCTGCCAAATCATCATATAGTTTATTAAAAAGTCCGCCCTTTCCGTCAGAGCCGATAAATAACTCCAAGACCTGGTCAGGGTTCTCCTCAACCGCTTTGCGCAGTTTAGCTTCGCCTTGTTCGTCAAGAATCAGTTTGCCGTTTTCGTAATATTGCCCCGTAGTAATCCCGATCGAACTCAAATTTATGGTTGTACCTTCCACGCCGGACGTAACCACGGCTTCGCGCATATTCCAAACCGCGCCGGTTAATATTTCATCGTTGCGCAGCAAACCGCTTTTTGCTTTTTCTTCCCATCTCTTAATATCGTCTTCCTTCATCTCCTTTTTTTGTTCATCCGTCAGCGGCGGAAACTTCCGGAACCGTTCTTCATTTAACTTACCGTTGATCTTCTCCAGAACCGCGTTGTAATCCTTAATAAACGACTTTATAGTTTCCACGACTTTATCCGAATCCGTCTTGGTGGTTACAACGGCCGGTTTATCCGTCTCCGTCTTGTCCAGAAGCGTAACTTCGACTCCGTTAAGGGTAAACGTATTGCTGGCGTATTCCAGCGATTGTCCGTTTACTTTGACCTGGGAGGTCACTCCGCCTTCATAAGCCCCGGTTAATTTAAACACTTCAGTCAATGAACCTTCAAACGTTACATTTTGATTTCCGTACTCTTTTGACTTTAGCGTGATTTTTCCCGTTGCTTCATCCAACGCCGCCGTTACATTAGCTTTAGTATCGCTATTGATTTTGCGGATTACGGACTCGATGGTGTCCGATTTGGAAAATTCCAAATTAACGGGATCGTTTCCCGGGCGTGTAATTGTTAATACATACTTATCGTCTGTCCGGCTCGGATCAAGCGAACTTAATGTCGACCTCTTGGTTACGTCGATTCCCAAACTGTCCACGCTGGTCTTGGATCGCTGAGACGCTAACCGATCCACTTCAATCGTCATGTCGACCTGGCTGGCTTTTGGAGTCGCCTTGACGCTAACCGCATTCGTGTCTCCGGTAACTACGGATTTATAAGGATTCAATGAAGCTTCCTTCTTATAGCCCCACAATTTAATGTTGCGGAAATCTACCAATTGACTATTAATCTCTTTATAGTAGTCCCGCTTCCATTCAAGCGTTTGCTTCTGCTGTATTAACTTATCTAACGGCGCTCTCTTCCCCTTCATCATATTCTGGACCAAACTGTCAATATCCATTCCCGATGCTAATCCGGTAACTCTCATTATAAAAAGCCTCCTTTATCGTTTATCGTTTCTAAATACGTTCATCGACCAGTATGCCGGCGATTTCCATCATTTTCGCCACCAGATCCAGCGTCTTCTCGGGCGGAATTTCCCGAAGCAATTTACCGGTATCTCTGTCCATCACCTTAACCATAATCGAGTTCGTCTTTTCATGCACGCTAACTTCAAAGACCGTATGAGGGCCTTCGAGTGCCTTAACCGCCCTGTCAATCGCCTTGATCAACTGCTCTTCACCTATGGAAATATACTCCCCTTGGCGTTCAAGACGAATGACCTGATTTTCCCTCGTAATCAGGGGGACGTGGCTATTGTCAACATGATCCTTCCTTATTGGGGAGTAGCTAGAGACGCCATTTGTCAAAGGTGTTCTCCCGGACAGTGTCGTTTCAGGTTTCATTGGTCAACCCTCCGGTCCCATAAATTGATATTACTTTATATATCGGTAAAATGGCTTCACGGCTTAACCTTTTTGCACCTTTAGTTATTTTTAATTAATATCGCCATGTAGGCCATTGAGTTATATCCATTTTTGCGAAGCAATTCCCTGACTTCACGTAGGTATGAGGAATTATGTTCAATTGCCTTGGCAAAAGATTGTATTAATTTAATCACATGATCCAAGCTAAAGTCTTCTTTATGGAAGCCGGCCATACCAATTAGATGCATTTTGATCATGGCATAATGGATGACCATCATAATGTACTCTTCAAATACATTCTTACCATTCGTTAATGGGAAGAGATGAATATAAACATAATTAACAAGATAATTCTCCAAAATATATTCGTGTTTGCTCATAAAAGGCTGATAATAATCGTTATATGCCGCCTGATAACGGCCTGATATCTCCTCAACCGAGGATTCCTTCTTGTATTCAATACCGTACAAAAATTCACCGAAACAGTCGATATAGCGTTGGTTGCGAACTCCACCTACTACTCTTTTATCAACAAGTGCTTTCAACAATGCCATTTGAATGGCTGAGAGTGAGGGGATATCCTCCAGAATGTTAGAAATCCCTTCCCCTTCCGCCAGAGCTGTATAAGAAGCAATCAACTGCGGGATTTCCTCAAGTTGGTTTTCCTGAATATACTGCTCGACCTTTTGAAAGAATAACCCTAAGAGGATTAAACGTTCGGCCAGCGAATACCTTCGTTTCTGCAGAACTTGTATGGAGAAAATCCGCAGTTCCCAAAAATATCTTTCAATTTGCACGCCATTAACAGTTTTTGTATCCAGGCGTTTCCTAACGACATTACGAGTCTCTAGCGTGTCCTCTGTTTCGTTAAATTCTATCCCATCCGGATTAAGCAAAGCGAGCCGTGCAGCCTCGGGACAGGACATAGTAGCGGACTTTTCAAGAACCCCATTGACGATATTTGAAACTCGGGGATAGGTTGCGCATACATTTGACAGATACTCTTCACCAAGCCTTAATTGAATGTTACACAGCTTTTCTTCATTTAACATGGGGCAGGACAAATCGGAGGCTAAAGCGATTTTGGCATAATCCTCTGTGCCTTTACTGGAGCGATTTCTCTTGACATGCTTATCTAGCATCGGTTTGATTTCGGACCGAACTTTATTATATTTTTTAAAAGTTCCCTGGTCTATCGCAACCTGCCACCCGGCGCAACAGGTATCCTCACAAGCCGAACCGATACATGAAAACTCCTGCATATAGGCCGGAACCAACATAGGTCTTGTTTTTGTCATTAGGCGATTCTCCTTTAAAATTAAAGCAATGGTATTTAAATTTGTTATCGGCAAATATGCCTTAATAATGAAGGAGAATGTTCATGACAATATATACCTCTTTTGTTTGTAAAATACCTAGTAAAATTATGCAACGATAGTTAAAATATAATAGCGGGTATTTTACATATATTGGAGGCGCGAAAATTGAAAAAGATAGTTTTGGTATTGTGGTGTATTATTATGACTTTTGCATTCACATCCTCAGTTAGTGCTGCAGAAAAGCAATGGGTCTATGGAGATAGTATGCCTGAAGGTATACTACATTACGAGGCTGCAGCCTTAGGTAATGATATATATGTTTTTGGAGGGACGACAGGCTACAAATATAATACTTTTACTAAAGAATGGATTACTGTGTCAAATATTAGAGTAACGAGTGCAAATGCAACGACATTAAATGGAAAAATATACATAGCTGGTGGAATTGGAACCGATGCAGGCCAAAGCAACAAACTTTTTGAGTACGACCCTTCTGTGAATAAATGGACTCAAAGGGGGGACTTACCCATTGGAGTCTATGCTGCCTCAATATCAGCACTTAATGGTAAATTATATGTAGCAGGGGGAGTGGATGTAGGTTCAAACACTACAACTTCAAGTGTTTTTTCTTATGATCCAACTTCTAATACTTGGTCATCCGTTGCCAAATTAAATAATGGGAGACGTGGGCATAGAAGTGTTGTTGTAAAAGGCAATTTATATGTATTTGGGGGTGGCGAAAATAGTAGTGTAGAAAAGTATGACGAGTCATCAAATAAATGGACTGTTGTAAATAATACGCCTGAATCAAAAGTTTCCTATGGAGCTGTAGCAGTAGGTGATAAAGTTTATATTGTCGGTGGGGATAGAACAGATAAATCCTCGGTAGATATATACGATACTGATACTAATACATGGTCGAAAGCACCGAATTTAAATACTGCTAGAAAGTTTCTGCAGGCTGTTGCAATAAATGATACTATATACGCCCTCGGAGGCAGAAATGTCTCTGGTGAATATATTACAGCTGTCGAATACTATAAGACAAATGATATTATATGGAATCCTGATCCTAATACACAACCATCAGGTGACCGAGCAATCCTCACTATCACGATGACAACTGGCTTACAGAAAGAATATGACCTTTCAATGGATGAAATAAATGCGTTTATTAACTGGTACGATACAAAAGATGCCGGATCTGGCCCGTCCAAATATGCGATCAGCAAGCATGATAACAATAAGGGGCCTTTTAGCAAGCGAACCGACTATGTGATCTTCAACAACATTCTTACCTTTGAAGTGAATGAATACAATACAGTTACCGCCGCCATTTATAAATAATTATTAGTTTTATGGAGTCGCTTAATGCGGCTCCTTCTTTTAAAGATGATTAATATGGTTTCGTAATTGAAATGACTGATTAATTTTCTTCAAGAATGTAAGGTCTGTTCTTCACAGACCATTTTTTTCTTAAAAGAGAACTTTGAAATCCACTATTTAACTTGATATTACCCCGCCTCAAATTGAGTCTCTTCTAGTGCAGGGCTCTGATCGTAGTACCAGCTATAATGTTAACTCGCAAATAAAGTCGTCATTTCGCCACTCCATAATTGAAAAGCAGGGATTACCTGATGATCTAATATATTGGAAGCCTTATTTATGTCGCAATATTCATAAGCGGTCAGCATATGATGCATGGCTTCCTCTACTTCCAGAGTGATTGTCTTAAGCCGGTCATCCGCCAAAAAAGAATCCAGAACCGGCAAAAACTCTGCTATCTTGCAATAGCCGTAAACGATGTCCTCAAACAAATACATCGTCTCTTCGAACACCCCTTCTCGCAGTCCAGCCCTAATGTGCTGCAATCCCTCAATACACGTATCCACCAGTTCAACCGACCTTCGTATAACCTCCACGTATTTCTCCATAACATCCCCTACTTTATAAATATAGAAAAAGAGACCCCAGAAGCTCTAAGGTCTCTTTCCTCCAACAAAATCTTAACGAAGCAGTTGCAATACGCCTTGCGGTTGTTGGTTGGCTTGTGCCAGCATCGCTTGAGCCGCTTGCGTAAGGATGTTGTTCTTGGTAAATTCAACCATTTCCTTGGCCATATCTACGTCACGAATCCGGGACTCAGCTGCAGACAGGTTCTCGGAAGAAGCACCCAGGTTGTTAACCGTGTGCTCCAGACGGTTTTGATAAGCACCAAGTTTGGAACGCTCAGTGGATACCGTTTCCAACGCAGTGTTGATCGTAGTAATCGCTTTGCTTGCAGCAGAAGCAGAGGAGATGTCAGTGCCGCCTACAGAAATTTTAATATCTGCCGTTGCTACTGCATCCAATTTAAGCACTTCGGTGGTACCGATTTTAAAGGACTGATTATCCGTAGAAGTGGCAATGACATTACCGTTAGCATCCGTAATCGTCTTATCCGCTACATTAATGGTATAGTCTCCAGCCTGCAAACCTGTATTAGCAAATTCCGAAGTTCCTGTAACTTTTCCATCTTTAATTATGATTGAACCGGAGTCTACTTTTTGAAGTGTAAAGGTAAATGTATCCGCTTTTGCTCCTAGCTCAGATTTCCATTCTAAGCCATCAGCCGACTTAGCTACTACAGTACCTTTAGTATCAAGCAGTTGTTTGCCATCCGCACTAATTTTGTAGGTTCCATCAGCAATTTCTTGAGTACCAGCAGTAGTTTCAGTGTAGTTAACCACTTGTTCATACTTAACATTACCGGTTACACCAAGACTGAATCCACGCAGATCGCCAATGCTCAAAGAAATGTTTTGACCTTCATTAGCACCGATGTGGAATGTACCGCTGAAAGTACCGTCCAGCAATTTCTTGGTGTTGAACTCCGTATCTTTACCGATCCGGGTCAATTCCTGGGAAAGTTGATCAACTTCTTTTTGCAGGTTGGCACGGTCGTTGTCCGTGTTTGTATCGGTTGCCGATTGAACTGCCAGCTCGCGCATACGTTGCAGGATGCTGTGAGTTTCGGTCAAAGCGCCCTCAGCCGTTTGGATCAGGGAGATACCGTCTTGAGCGTTCTTTTGAGCCATGTCCAGACCGCGGATTTGGCCGCGCATTTTTTCGGAAATCGCCAAGCCGGCTGCGTCGTCGCCCGCACGGTTGATGCGAAGACCGGAAGACAGTTTCTCCAGGTTTTTGGAAGATGCGCCTGTGTTGGCACCCAATTGACGGTGCGTATTCAATGCCGCAATGTTGTGGTTAATTCTCATTTGTATTTCCTCCTTGAAATATGTTTGTCCCACATCCTTGTGGTTTCGCTTGCTTTCGTTCAGGTCGGCCGCCCTTTCCGAATTCAGCGTCTATTCTTTTTATCGTCAGGACATCAGAATAAATTAAGTGTTTTTTCAAAAAAATTTATGCGCTAATCATTTTTTTTGTAGTGTTTCAATAGTTCATTTATCCCAATTGCAGTAACTGCGGTTGATTCGCGGTTTGCTTCCTGAATGGATAGATATATCTCCTTACGCAAGATTTCCACATTTCTTGGCGCCGAGATCCCCAATCTGACCACATCCCCTTCTACGCCAAGCACGGTAATTTCAATTTCATCCTGAATGACGACGGTTTCTCCCTTCTTTCTGGACAATACCAGCATTTATTCCCCCTCCTTATTAGCCGCAAAGGATGTATGTCCATCCGGCCATAAAGGATGACGGGACTGATAGTCCGAAGCGTGAAGGATGACTTGTCTGGCCATCCGGTTCTCCAAATTGAACACGATCGGCGCCAACAAATTGATGGTGGAGTCGGCAATGTTTTGATTTAATGTCAGAACGCAACGTACCAAAAAAGCAGAGCCAAGATTCAACTCTTCAACCACTTTTTCCGGCAAATCAAATTCATAATCAGGGTAAAAAATAAACGGGTCGGCCATAAGCAAGGAAACGGCGTTTTCCTTTAGGGATTGCAAATAAGTAAACGGGGAATTGGGAAGATCGATTACGGCAAACGAGGTATGATCTTCAAACCCCGGTATCCCTTTGGGAAAATTAAAAATTTGATCATCTTTTACTTCTACGACACCGGATTGAGCTGTCTCAAGTTCCATTTATGTCCGCTCCTTTAATTGGTTTTCGAACAATAAAACAAAGCTATAGACGGTAGTAACCTCTATAGCCAGTTGTCTATCCATATTACATTATTAGATCAATAGTCGGAGGTATAAACTGAATGGAAGCATATTGCTTAACGTATACATTCAGATTACCCGGATGGTATTCAATTTCCGGTTGATGCATCCTCGCGGATATTTCGGGCTCTACGGGTTCTATGTTAATTTCCGGCCTATGCGGGGTAACATGAATACTGACATTATCATAGGATGCCGGAGCGCGATATTCCACAAACGGGTCACGCTGCCAATCCTGCCCGTATACTTCCGCTATTGAGTTTCCCTGCAAGTGGAAATTTGCCAACCGATTTCCTTGCTCCACGCGTTTGGCAAGCCCTTCAAGAAACAAGGCCGGCAGCTCGGAATAAATTTGCCGGTTCATCTCCAAGGCTGTGCCGCCATTGTAGGCTCTCCAGGCTTCATGCTGGTTAATTTCCAGTTCGGGCCGCGGTTGCTGCATATCCATTTTGGCCCTGGAGGTTTCAATATACAATTCCCCGCGCGGCTGCCTGATCGACAACTCCGCCCGCGACGAATCCATTCCGAGTATGGTGGGCTGTTGAATAATTTGAATTTGAGGGATCATCGCTTTCACACCCGTTCTATCTCAGAAAATCAACGAGCGAGTTCGAAATAATTTTCGACCCGACAGACAACGAAGCATTATAGATGCTCTCCTGGATCTTCGATTGGATAATGAGCTTCTCATAGTCGGCGTCTTCCGTCTTCGATTGCAAATCCGTCAAATTAATGCCCAAATCCTCCAGCCGGTTGCTCATTAACTCCACCCGATTTACCTTAGCTCCGATTTCGGAACGAGCGGTCATGACCTTATCCAAGCGGGTATCCAATTGATCCAGCTCGGCTGAGATGCCCGGAAAGTCTCCCGCGCCCAGCGCTGTAATGAGCCGATCGACCATCGTAAACAAATGATCGTCATCTTTCTCTTCCGGACTCCCGAAAATATCGTTCCCCGAAATATTAATCGAAAGTTGAATATTGTCGCTGACAATATAATTGATCTCTCCCTGGTCGGTCAACAAGTCGCCCGCTCCGGAAGTATCGGAAAGATTGTTGGCATCCTTCGGGAAATCATAAGGTTTCACATCATAGGTTTGCCCGTTGAAAATATATTTGCCGTTCAGCTTACTGTTTCCGATATCAATCAGTTGTTCTTTAAGCTGCTCCACCTCGGTTTTTATACTATCCAAAGCAGATTGCGGATTTGTCGTATTGGAAGCCTGGACGGTCAACTCTTTCATACGCTGGAGAATGCTGCCGACTTGCCCAACCATTTGGTCGCTGAATTCCAGCCAAGATAAAGCACCGTCCACGTTCCTCTGATACTGATCATTGGACGACAATTCAGCGCGATAACGCATCGAATAGGTAATCCCCACAGGATCATCCGATGGCTTGTTAAGCTTGCGTCCGGTAGACATCTGGGTTTGTAAATCGCTCATTCTGTTGCCGTTACGGTTCAAGTTCAATAACAATTGCGAATTCAACATATTGGAAGTGACTCTTATCATTCGGCATTCCCTCCTTATCTGCCCACAACGCCCGTAGAATTGATCAATTTGTCCAGCAACTGATCAAACGTCGTCATAAATCTTGCCGCAGCGCTATAGGCGTGCTGAAATTTGATCATATTGGACATCTCTTCGTCCAAGGATACACCGCTAACCGATTGACGTTGAGTATCCACTTGTGTAACCAATATTGCAGAGTTCTCCGCCTGCCGGCTTGCTTCCTGCGCTTTAACGCCCAATTCACCGGCTATGGCGCTGTACATGGAGTTGATTGTCGATTTGCTTCCATTGGCAGCGGTGAACTTCGTTTCGTTGAGCGAAGAGAACAACAGCGCCAAAGTGCCATTGCCTTTCACTACGCTTCCCGCTTCCGTTCTTAAAGACGTTGCAATCAAATTAGGATTATTGATCATTTGAGGATTAAGCTTGATCGTTGCCGCATCGGTTCCTACAAAGAAAGGCAGGCCCCGATCGGTCGTCCCGTTAATCGTAAAACCTAATTGATGAAGTCCGTTAACTCCTTGCACGTCAATCAGAGTGTCCGTTTTTAACACAGCATTCTCCGGAAGCGGTAATCCCTTGAGTACCAGCTGATCAACACCGTTAACCGTTACCGTTGTATCCTTCTTGACTATGATGCCTGGAGGCAGCGCTGATCCGGCCGGAATCGGCACATCTTCCATTTTTCCGTTAATAATGGTATTCGTCAGTTCATTAAGCTGCGACTTATAGTCGGCAACATATTGGTCCCGGGAAAGGATCATCCCGTGGACTTCCCCGCCAGTCAAACTTCCGGAAGCAAATGCTTGAAAAAGGAAGGATGATCCCGGACTGTCGGCAGGGGACGCTTGTACAAGAATTTCTCCACCTTGAAGGAGCGGCGTTGCGCCCATCATGATATTGTATCCCTGCTCATCTTCCGTGACCGTAATATTAACGATCCGGGACAATTTATCGGTCAGCAAGTCGCGTTGATCTCGCAAATCGTTGGCGTTATCGCCTAGCCCCTCTATTCGAGTAATCGATTGGTTCAAATCGTTGATCGAAGATAAATACGTTAAAATCTCACTCTCCTTGGCGGCTACGTTTTGAGTGAGACCGTCGTTTAATTGATCCAACTGGCGGCTCGTGTAATTTAATGCATCGGTCAAGGATTGCGTGCGTTCGATCAACACTTTTCTCGCCGTTACACTTTCGGGGTCTTTGCTTAGATCGGACCAAGCTTTCCAAAAGTTATCCAGAACAGTCCGCAGGCCAGTGTCGGAAGGTTCATTAAAGATGCCTTCCAGTTTTGCCAACGTGTCCGCCTGAATATCCCAGCTGCCTTGAGCGCTTGCTTCCCCGCGGAATTCCCTATCGAGAAAAGTCTGCCTAATCCGAGTAATCGATGAAAATTCCACACCGGTTCCCAATTGTCCGGGGGCGATGGACCTGTTTAATCCGTATGCTTCAATAGGTATCGAAGCTTGCATATTCACGACTTGCCGGGAATAACCAGGGGTATTTGCGTTGGCTACATTATGACCTGTTGTATTCAAAGCTGCTGTCTGGGTAAACAAACTACGTTTGGCTGTTTCTATGGAATGAAATGTAGATGCCATATCTCTATCACTCTCCTATGCGCGTGTGTCAAACAAGCCTGACCGTTGTGCACCAACCGACTTATCGGAAGGATGCTGATAGGTCGCTTCCTGCGTCTCGCCCCCGAACAAACCAAGGGAGTAATCGATAAACGTCAGCGACTGCTCAATTAACTTCTGATTTAATTCGTTTAGCCGTTTTAGTTGTTCGAGAGTCTGCGAAAGGCTGGATTGCACCTGTTGGAGCTTCTGCTTCTCCTCCGTATCAAAAACCAAACGAGTTAGTTCGGTGACCGTCAAGTTAAGCCGGGATTTAATTCCCTTTTCCAGCAAAATAGCTTGGCAGGCTTCAATCCGCTCCGCCTCCCGCTGTTCAATCTGCTTCAAAATCTTCGATTCCTGGTTCATCACTTGGATCAGTTTCTCAATGTCATTTCTAACGAGCGCGGACTTCTTGACTTCGCCCACCTCCAACATATTCCGATGGAGATCATCCAGCGAAGCCAACACATCAATTAGCTGCTGTATCGCCATAGCCGCCCCCTAATTATCATTAAAAAAAGATTTGAAGTACGGAACGAGCTTCTCCGCCAGTTTCTTGGCGTCTACCTGGTACGTTCCCGCGGACACCTGTGATTTCAAATCCTCGATTCTTTTGGCGCGTTCCGCGTCCGTGCCTTCCTCCTGCGCCTTGAGAAGCTCTTTGGCCTCCTCGGAAATAGAAAGTTCGTCCTTGCGGTGTGCTCTACTGTCTGTATCTTTACGCTGGGAATCCAGTTGGCGCTGATAATTGTTAATGGCTCCGGCCCGTCCGGTTTCATTGATTTTCATGGGCTCCACCTTTCTTTCCAAATAAAAAAGCCGATAATCTTTACTAAGTTTATCGGCGGCGTTTGAATCATTTTTAATAGCGAACTATTGGTTTATAAAGAATATTATACCGAACCGACGGTCTTTTTGTCGATTACGGATTACGGAATTTGTCGATGGCGTTGTAGGCTCCTTGTCCGTTTTTTTCGTTTAAGCCGGCCGTTTTGGGCGCATCATCTCTAGTAGCGGCTGTTAAATCGCGAGTCAAACGAGTACGGCAGGAATCGCACATATTGCCTTGCCGAATCAGCACCCCGCATACCTCGCAAGGATACATCATATTCGGGTTGTTGGCGACCGAAATGCGTCCTTCCTTAATGAACTTGGTAATTTGCCGGATCGAAACGCCCGTTGCCTCGTGGACCTCCTGAATTGTAGCCAACTTCTCCTCACGTAAAAAATCCAGGCACTTCTCGTACTCCTCTTCGATCTCCTTAATGCAAGAGGGGCAGATGTCTCTGAAATTATTGGCAAACAATCTCCCACAACGCGGACAATTCCCAAGATTCATACCCATGCTTAATCGTCCCTTCACATAACATCTATATAATGTTAGATTACTCTATTCGAGGGGGATTCGTCTATATCTTTTACATAAGGATCGCCCAAAAAATGTAAGAATCAGGAACGGGCCCATGTCAAACTGTAAACCTCCGCCCGGCGCCCCAACCGCCCGCAAATATCATGCAGCGCCTTGGAGCATGATTCCACGGTGCTGCCTGTCGTATATACATCATCGATCAGAACAATGCGCACGGGAGGCGCAGAAGGATCGGCAAACTTGATGGCTGCCGCATCCGGGAAAGTAAAGGCCGATGAAAGGGAATGCTGCCCCGTCCCCGTTACACCGGACTCGGCGACATGCCCCACGGGGGCGGTTTTACCGAACCAGCGGTCAGCGAGAAGGGAAAAACCGCTTCGCTTCCGGCCGGCGGCCGCCAGAGCCGCCGACAGCTGCTGTGCCCCGTAAACGTCCGGCTGAAAAACGTCATGTAAATCCCGCAGCCGTTCCCAGCGGCTTTTAAAGCTTTGTTTTTCGGTATGCCGGGAGCGCTCCACCAAACTAAGCAGCGGAAGATGTCCGGCGGCGGCAACGCCGTAGGCCAGGCGCTTGGCCTGGTTAAATCCCCGTTCCTGCATGCGGTCGCCGCTGACCGGCACATAGGTAACGGCATCAAACCGGAAACGCCCAAAGCCATAAGCTTCTTCCAACTCCCGCAACATCGCCCTGTATGCTTGAGCCGTCATTCTGGCAAGCACCGCCCCATAAGATTCATTTCCTCTGAATTTATACTGGGCTAACCATTCGCGCATGACCGCGTTATAGCTTACCGCGCTGCGGTTCATCACAAAACTGGAATGCGAACGTTCCGGTCTGCTGCAATCCGGACAGCCCACGGGCCGCCCGCAAAACCGGCAGCGGATTTGCTTGATCCAAGGAATCGAAAGGTAGCAGGACATGCAGATTTCCGGATAACCCCGAACGCGGTCGGAAATCGTCTTGCCGCAGGTTAAGCACGGAATTCCCGGAGGAGCAAGCAGGGTATGCAGCGAGGAGAACACCCCCGCCAAAGGGGAATTCCCCTCCGTCAAAGCGTATTGAACTCCTGGCGACGGCAAGCGGAGCCTGCCGCCCGCCGCATAGGCCCGCGTCCCGCTCCGTCTTCTTCTGCGGGGCCCCCGAACCGCCAAACTTTGGGATGACTTCGTCATTTAGACTACCTCCTTTTGTTTCAAAAAACCGCCCCTTAGCGCGGCCTTGTTCATCCAGCGAATTTGCCGCAGAGCTCCGCGCTGGGATTTCGTCCATTCGCGCGAGGCGAAGATCACCGTCCCGTTCGGGTCATCCTTTGAGCGTCCCGCCCGTCCGGCCATCTGCACGAGGGATGCTTCATCGAACAAGTCGCTGTCCGCATCCAATATGTATACATCGCTTCGCGGCACCGTAACGCCGCGCTCCAAAATCGTCGTGGTCACCAGCAGCCTGATTTTTCCTTCGCGGAACTCCAGCACCTTTCGATTCCTTTCCCGGTCCTGGGAAGAGGTTCCCGCAAGCGGCAGTCCGGGAAAACAGCCCCGGAGCAGCCCCGTAAGCGGCTCGATCTGCCGGATGCGGGTGACGAACACAAAAATTTGCGCGCCGCGGCGGACCGATTCCTCCAGGGGCCGAAGCAAGCTTCGCGGAAGGGAGCGGCGGCGCAGACAGGTCCCGACCGGGTCCATCGCAATCCGAACCGGAACCGGGAGCGGATGGCCGTGGAAACGGGCCGCCACTTTGGCATGAGGCAGCCTTCCGGCGCGAATTTCCCGCTGCATGGCCGGGGGCGGCGTGGCGGACAGGAAGATGAACCGTCCGTCTCTTTTGCAGGCCGCCTCTGCGGCAAATTCCAACATCGGGTCGTTATGATACGGAAACGCGTCGAGTTCATCGATGATAACCAAATCGAAGGCCTCGTAAAAACGCATCAATTGATGGGTCGTGGAAATAAACAGCCTGGCCTCCTCCCAGCGCTGCTCGCTCCCGCCATACAGCACCGCCATGGGCACATCGGGAAAAACTTTGGCCACCCGCGGCGCCAGTTCGAGCACCACGTCCCGGCGGGGCGTGGCGACCAGCGCTCGCCCTCCTTGGTCCAACACGTAACGCAGCAGCGGAAAAATCATCTCCGTCTTGCCGGCCCCGGTCACGGCCCACAGCAAAAACCGGGGAGGTCGGGCATCCGCCGGCCTGCCGAAGGGCAACAGGCGCAAAAGCCGGGCAAAGGGCACGGAGCGGGGGGCGGCAGGTTGCCTGGGCGGGATGGCCAATGCCGACCGCGCCAGGTGCTCGTGCTGATGTGCCAAGGGATCGGGCAGTTGCGTCAAAGGCTCGGGCGGATGCGGCAAAGGCTTGTACGACTGCGGCAAGAGCTTGTTCGCCTCCGTTAAGAGCTTGTGCGACTGCGGCATGGGCTTGGGCGGATGCGTCAAGGGCTTGTGCGGCTGCGCCAAAGGCTTGGGCGACTGCGTCAAAAGCTCGTGCGGCTGCGTCAACGGCTTGGGCGACTGCGGCATGGGCTTGTGCGGCTGCGATAGAAAGCGCAGCGCCTGCCCCGCCGCGCTGCGCTGCGCGGGGCTCAGCCCCCACCGGTCCAGCAGGGACGCGGTGGGGGCCACGGCCGAGCCGCCCGCCGCCTGCGGCGCCGCGGGCGGCTCGGCGCCAGCGCTGCCGCGAAGCAGCAGCGCACAAGAGCGGCTGCGCCCCAGCGCGAGGCAGGCCTCGCAGTAGGCGCAGCCGCGGGAGCCGCACGCCCCGCAGGGCGTGCGGCGGTGCACTTCGCTGCCGCAGCGCCGGCAGCGTAAGGCCGCCCGGGCCCGGCGCCAGCGCGGGCCCGCTTCACCTCGGGCGCGGCTTGTCCCGCCCACGCCCGAGGTGAACCGCACGCGCCCCTGCAGGTGCGCGAGCTGGGCGGCGGAGCGCCATGCCGGCGCAAGGCCCGGCAGGCGTTCCGCCAGCAGCTGCTGGAGCTCCGCTTCCAGCAGCGACCTGCCCGTGAGCGCGTCCGCAAGCCGCCGCGCCTCCTCAAGCGTGTGCACAAGCCACGCTTCCCCTGCCGCAAGCCGCTCCCTCTCCACCGAATCGGCCCGGCTTAAAAAAAGCTTGTTATCCCGGTTATCCTTCCATACCCGCTTGCTATCCCGCCATACCTTTGCGTTTTCACCGCCTCCAGGCACGCTTTCCAACAACCTGAGACCTAGCGGAGTCAAGCCCGCCTCCCCTCTCCATAACCAGCCATGATTTCCCGTCAAATTCAAATCCTTTTCCCCGGCTCTCCTCGGCGCATTGCTCAAATCCACTCCACTTAAGGAGCTCAAACGTTCTGCATTTTTCCGAACGGCCCCCCGTTCATCATCGCTTAGCTTCTTTTCGGCCGCGAGTTCCGGCTTCAAGCCAAGCTTTAAAAAGCCCTCCCAATCCCTCTCATTCCACCGGTCCATCGCTTCCTGCGTTTTAAACCGGTCCCGCAGCTTCACTGCCCAACCTAAGGGCATACCGTCCGAAAGCAAATACATCGCCGGAGCTTCCGGTTCAACTCCCGTATCATGTAAAGCTTCAACGCCGCGCAGAACCCCGCCTGAACCAACGGGCCCTCCAGCCAAAGCCTGCCCAACGGTTGAAACCATCTTTTTCTTCACTCCCTGTCTTTCAAGCCCCCCTTGCCTATTCAAAACGTCCACAACACTGCAAGCTGCTGCATCCTCCTGATTGCCCAGCCTCATCCATCGGCTTTCTCCCACAACCCACCAAAGCAAATCAACCCGCAAATCCAAACTAATCAAAAGCCGCCATCCCTTCATAACTCTTACCGCATACAACCCCGCCTTCATTTCCACCTCTCCCCGCCAAAAAACAGCAGTTTATTGCATACTTCAACAATTTCAAGATAATTCCTCTATTTACTGATATTCCTTCATTATTTTTTGCTTCTTTTTTGTGGCATTAAATCTGACAAGATACATTTTCTGGGCACACAAAATTCTAACGGTTGCCACAAACGCTATTTGTCCCAAAAACGTTGATTTCAAATTGTAACGGTTGCCATAGCGCTTATTTCACAGAAATCCGGCTTAGTTTGCTTAGATTCAGGCAAATAGCGCCGCTTACAACCGTTAGAATTTAGAAAAGGTCTTTTTCCGGAAAATAGCCGCTGCTACAACCGTTAAAATTTCCGGGCAGCCTTTTTGGGAAATCTTGAGCAAAAATTAATGCAACGCTGGTGCCAAACGCTTAATTTCAACGAGATAAGGTTATTTCGGTCCGTTAGCCCTCCCCACGTACTCCGAGCAGCTTCGTCCAGTCCCTGTCAAGCCCCGGTTTCGGTTCTAAGCCTTTTCTTTTCGATATCCCCTTTCTTCACAAACTGCAAAACGCAAAAAAGCACACCCCTCCGGCCTATGGCCTGATAAAGAGTGTGCTTCACACTTTGCGCCGCGCATCCCGATGCGCGAGTATAAAGTTATGGTTTTGTTTCGGCTCACTTATTGGTATTCGCTGCGGCTCGGCGTTTTCCTGCAACCCCTGGAAATCTTTTGAAACCCAATATTCGGTGCGTTTCCAAAATCCCGCACGCTCCCAAGCGCAGCCTGATGCGAACATATGACTTGGCGGCTTACACATGGACATAGGGAATCTTACCCGCCTCCTGCGGAATACGAAGGTCGATGCAAACGGGAGCGTCGCCAGCCGTTTTGGCAGCCTGCGCCTCCACATCTTCTTCCCGGACCGCTGCCAGCCCGATAATGGTCAACTCCATATCGCCTTGCGCCTGCAGCTTTTGCATAATTGCAAGCGTATCATCCTCCGAAGCCTCGTCGAGCACCGTTACCCGCAGCGGCAATCCGCGCAGTCTCGCATACCATGACAATGCCCGCAAATACCATTCCATTTGGCTCTCATGGTTACTCGTCACCAGAATATAATGCATCGTTTTGATCGTAGACTTCCGCCGTAAATATATCCCGTGCAGAAAATGAACCAGCGCCGCGGCCAATCCGTAACTAAGCAGGACCCAACCCATATAGGGAACCACGGAACTCACCTCCTTTGTAGAGGTAGTTCAAAAAGTCATCTTTTAATCACGAAGCAGATCATGAAGCGGATTCGACGTCGAATCTTGAATTCAGCCGGGCCTTCCGTTGCTCACGTAGGCTCCTCCTACGCTCCGCTACTCAGTCCCTAAGCTTCATCCAACCTTCTCGGTGCTTAAAAACCTGACTTTTTGAACACTCCTTTGTAGAGGTAGTTCAAAAAGTCATCTTTTAATCACGAAGCAGGTCATGAAGCGGATCGGGCGTCGAATCTTGAATTCAGCCGGGTGGGGCATATGCTTTCGAAGTATGTTTCCTGCAGAAACATTTCAGTTGCTCACGCAGGCTCCTCCTACGCTCCGCTCCTTTCGTCCCTAAGCTTCATCCAACCTTCTCGGTGCTGAAAACCTGACTTTTTGAACACTCCCTTAGCGACAATATATGCCGCTAGCAAAAGGAGGGTTACTGGGCTCCCGTCAAACAGACCGCTGCCTGCAATAACGGGAGCTTTCCAGCCCTTTTCTTCCAATCGCAGTTGGACAGATGACTAGACCTTTTTAACGCCACAGTGCCGGAATAACAGCCCACTTGCCCGTTTGGGCCGGCGTACTGCATTACGGCTCAATGCACGAATTTCCGCAACTCACAGACAGCGCTGTACTATGTACCTGGCCGCTTCCCTGTCCCTATAGCATTCAAAAAAATAGGAACTCGCCTCACATTTCAATATCATGAATAATATGGAAACCGAGGCACAGAGAAGGCCAGTCAAAAACGATTCCCGCATCATCTGCTGTGTCTATCAACTCTAATGAACATGCAGCTATCTCTGCCGTCCTAAAACTACGAGCTGCCGCCGCCTTTACGTGTAGACACCATCCGCTGCCGCGGAATCGGCTCGGCTAATATCAACCGCGCCAAACCGAATTTATATCTGTAAATATTTTAGCCGGTTAAAGAGTGACCCAACCGAACTTAATCGCATTAATAACCGCTTGGGTACGGTCGTCAACGTCCATTTTCTGCAAAATGCTGCTGACGTGGTTTTTGACGGTCTTCTCGCTAATAAACAAATGCTCTCCAATCATTTTGTTGCTGCGTCCTTCCGCCATCAAACGAAGCACTTCGGCTTCCCGTCTCGTCAGCGGATTGTCATCGCCGGCAACGAATTTAACGCCCGCTTCGCGGATCGCGTTGTCTTCGGCAATCGCCCCCGTCTCGCTCAAATATTCCATGCGGCGCAGTTGCTGAATCAGTTTGCCGGTTACTTTCGGGTGAATAAACGCATTCCCCTCAGCCACCGTACGGATGGCATTAACCAGCGATTCAGCCTCCATGTCTTTCAGCAAATAGCCGGTTGCCCCTTTGCGCAGCGTTTCAAACACATAGCTTTCATCATCGTGAATCGACAAAATGATGACCTTGACCTCGGGATACGACTCGCGGAGTTCAGCCGTGGCATCCACGCCGTTCAATTGCGGCATATTGATGTCCATCAGCACGATTTCCGGAGCAAACTGCTGGCAGCATTCCAACACTTGAGTGCCGTCGCCGCATTCTCCTACAACCTCGATGTCTTCCTCCATGTTCAAAATCCGCTTCAGACCCTCCCGAAACAACTGGTGATCGTCAGCCAAGAGAACTTTGATTGCTTGTCTGCTGCCACTCGTAAGATTATCCATCCTGGTACTCCTTTCTCTTCTCTGTGTTCGTTGGAATGTGGATGACGATTTTGGTACCCATATTCGCTGCCGATTCGATTTCCATTCTTCCTTCGAGTAATTCGACTCTTTCCCGCATGCCAATCAGTCCGAAATGAGTATGCCCTTTCGTCTTTTGCTCCAATTGGTCCACCTTGAAGCCAAGGCCGTTATCTCGCACAACGATGCGCAGCATTTGCGCCTGATACGTGATCTCCACGCCAACATAGGTCGGAAAAGCATGCTTCGCCGCATTGGTGAGCGCTTCTTGCACCAGCCGAAAAATCGCCGCTTCCATCGGAGAGGATAACCGATGCTCTTTGCCCCTGGTTTCAAAGGTGGCTCGAATCTTGGTCTTCTCTTCATAATCATGAACGTATTTGCGCAGCGTTGGAATCAGACCGAGATCATCGAGCGCCATCGGACGCAAATTAAAGATCACTTTCCGCATTTCTTCGAGACTGGAGCGGACCTGAGCTTTCAAATCTACTATTTCGTCCTGTACCAGTTTAAATTCCTGCTTAGCGAGCATTCTTTCTACAATTTCCGTCCTAAGCACTAGATTCGCGAGAAGCTGAGCGGGACCATCGTGAATTTCCCGCGAGATCCGTTTTCGTTCTTCTTCCTGCGCCAAAATAATCTTGAGACCGATCAGCTGCCGGTTCTTAGCGGATTCCAAGATCCGGGTAACCTGTCCCAATTCGCCGGAAAAGTATTCGAGCACAACGCCCATTTGCGTACTGATCGTTTCAGCTCGTTCGACCGATTTTTCCACGTTTCGAACTCTTTTTTGCAGTTCATCGCGTCTGGCCTTCAAATACATTTCCTTCTCGCGATAAATCAGCAAATCAAGCTGAAGCTGCGTCGCCTTCTCGTAGGCCTGTTTGATGTCTTCTTCTTTGTACCGCACGAAATCCCGGCTGACTTCCGTCAGCCGGATGCGGGAACGTCTGTAGTTCACCTCGAGCTGGTCGACCTTCTCCACGGTTTCCGCCGTTTCTTTCATTACGTTTTGCATCTCCGTGTTCAGCGTCTTCAGCTCATTTCGCGCCGAGTCCAAAATTTCGAGAATTTGCAGCTTGCTATTTTCAAGTACGTTAACAGCGTTATTTATTACGCGATCTATGGCATCTGCTTGAAAATCCACCTATACCTTCTCCGTTTCTGTAGTCCGAATAGTCCCAGACTAATCATATCATGATTCGAGGGTGATGGATTTGGTTTTCTTTTCCCAATTTACGCCAATGCCCAGCTGTTCCGATACCAAACGTAATGGGACTAAAGTCCTGCCGTTCACAACAATTGGAGAAACCTCCGCTTGCTTGCCGGTTCCGTTCACAAAAAATTCCTTTTCCCCCACGGTTAACTCGAGTACGTCCGTTCCGCGCTTTACGGTAATTTTTTTCGCGGCATTGTTCCAGGTAGAGGTCCCGCCGAAAGCATCCAGCACATATTTAATCGGTACATACGTCGTGTTGTCCTTCAGCAGCGGAGCCACTTCCAGGCTTTGTTTCGCCCCGTCCACCGTCATCGATTTTTGGCCGACAACCATGACGGCCTTGACGCTGGGCTGGGTCACGGCGGCGGCTTCCTCTGTAGCGGCGGCTGGAGCGGTAAACCGGATATTGTCAAAAGAAACACTGCCCGTCAGCATACGTTCATCTTGCCCTTCCTCCACACTTACGACATACAGCCGTTTCAGCTTGGCAGGATATTTGATGCCCGCTGCCGTTAAGTCGACGTTCAGCGTTTTCCAGCCCGTGAAGTCCAGCGGCCGAGCCAAATCGAGATACACCGGTTTGCCGTCGGCGTCCGCCAGCTCCGCGCGCACCCAGTTCAAGCTGGCATCGCCCAGGACATCGATCGTCATCGCCGTGGCGTTTTCCGGAATCTCCTTGCCGGTCGTTCCGTTGATTTGCGCGTAAGCGAATTTATTGCCCGTGCCGCCGGTCAAATCGTAGTCAAGCTGCAGCACTTTCGAATTCGCGCGTTCGCCCGTCCCTTGAACAATCGTTGCCGTTCCCTGCGACTCGGCCGGAAGCCCCGTAAAAGAAACCGGGTAAGACACGTTTTCAAAGCTTTCCCAAATGGTGTCCGTGGAAGCGGACAAGACAACCGGCGTGCCGGTGAAGCCATCATAGCTAGGCGTTGCATACGCAACCTTCGTGCCGGAATTTATCGACTGCACGGTGAGCGCGCCGTCCTTTACGCTGGCTTTCATGCCGCTGAAGGTCCATTTCACGGATTCCGCCGGAACGTTTACCGTGCTTCCGCTCTTCAGCTCCGCCGTAACCGGCACGGATACGGAAACCCCCGCTTCGAGCGGTGCAAACGTCGTAGCCGGCGTCAGGCTCGCAAGATCGCTGCCGCCCAGCACCGTCACCTCCATGCTGCTGCTGGCCGAGCCGTTTGTAGCGGTGATTTTTGCAGTACCCGCTTTAACGCCTTTAAATCCGCTGCCTGTCCACTTGACGTTTCCGTTGCTCGCTTTCCAGGAAGCCGCCGTGCTTTCCGTCGCAATCGGGTTGTAGTACGTATCGTAGCCTTTCAGGGCATAAGGGACCGTCTGTCCGATGAGCAGCGTGGACGATCCGCTGACTTTAAAGCCTTTCAGCGTGCCTTGCGGAGCCGAAGTGAAGACGCCGAGGCCGTTGGCGACGGCGCGTTGTCCCGCCGATCCGTTGGACGTCGTGAAGGTGAGTTGCGCACTTGTTTCGGCAAGCGGACGATTCACCATCGTTGTTGAACCGCCTCCGTCCAGGTTCAGCCCTTTCCATACCCCGATGCTCGTCATAAAACCTTGCAGTTCCTTTAACGTCATCCCGGAGCTGTTGCTGTTTTTCTCGGCGGCAATAATATAAGCCGTTTTCCCGTCTTTGGAGTAGCCGACGGCCGTACGCGCCACGGTGCTGCCTCCGCTGATCGAGTTCGTTGCACGGGTAAACGCCGAGGCTTGGCCTTGATCGACCAGCAGCGTATGGCCGCCGATCATCACCTTGAGATCCGCCGGATTTACGCTATTCCCAGTCGTTAAAGACTGCAGTTCATACTGCGTATCGATGTGCTGTCCGACCTCCAAATGTTTAGCGACAAAGTCCGCCGCCGTTCCATGGGCGCGCAAAATATATCCGTCCGCCGGCACGGCTCCCGGAATCGGCGCTTTGATCGAAATCTGCGTGATCACATCGCCCTGTACAAGCACTTCCGTCGGCGTTGTCGAAGTGTCCACCGGCCGCTGCGCGGATTTCCAGGCGCTAGTGTATATAAACATTTTGTTGACATGGCTGCGGGTTTTATCCGGTTCCGTTACATAAGATTCCTGATTGATCCCCGCAAGCTCAAACGACGAGCCGTCCTCGGCAACCACCGTCCCGTTGAAGCCAAACCGGTCAATGAACGGCGTTCCGTCATTTTTCACCCCAAACGCGTACATGCCTTCGAGTTGCGCCGGGCTTGTGACAAGCGTGCCTTGGGAAACCGCCGCTCCCATCGGCACGCCTTGCCCTCCGGTGGCAAAGAAATCGCCGTTTACCCCGGCCACGGCACCGGTCTCTTTGGCCATGCCTTCCACCGATTGCCGGGTCGTCAACTGCCCCCCCTTGCCGGTCATGACATCCAAACTGACGTAAGGATTGGTTAAATCGACTTCGACCACATCCGTAAGCACTTTAACGGACTTGCCCGAACGCGTCACCGTGTATTGATATTTGACAAGTTTCGCCCCGGACGTAATGATTTCTTCGCTTAATTTTACGGCTTGATTGCTTGCGGCATACGCCGTAGAAGCCGTCCCTCCAATAGGTACCGGTCCCCATCCGATCGCCGGCTGAATCCAAATCATTCCCGCCAAGGAGACGATCGCCAATCGTTTCCCGCCCCGCACTACAATCCGCATCCATTTCGAGTCCTGATTCTTATCCACTACCATATTAATTTGCTACTCTCCCAACTTTTGCAATAATTATCCAAAGCGAACAGCCTGCTCTATCCCTTTGGAAACCTAATCTATAAATTATAGACTATTTTCCCGCCGAAAAGTTACGAAAAAAAGCAAGATTGTCAAAGTTCTCTATGTTTTTAAAAAGTAGTGGTTGCTGGCTGTGAATATCGTGGATTATGTGGATAAAAACTGTGGATATTGTGGATTGTTTTTGTGGATAATGTGGACATTGTGGAAACTCGGCGGATAAAATGCTACTATTTGAATATATGAGACGTAACACGTCCTGATCTTCTCTGTGGATAGAGGGTCAGGACTTTTTATTTTACTATATAAAAAATTAGGAGGAATGATCGGTATAAATGAAAACGTTGACTTTCGAAAAGGCGCATAAAACCTTCATCAATCAGCACTCAGACTCACGAAAGGGAGAGCGCAAAGCCCGCCTTTTACGGGGACACGGACATGGAGAAACCTTATTTTTGAAAAACGTATGGTGGCCGCTGTATGGAAATTTCGAATATCTTCATCCCGAATATGAGATTCTCGATTGGCGAGGGCGCTCATATTTTGGCGATTTTGCCTATTTGCCGGGGCTTCTTAAATTTATGATTGAAATTAAGGGATATGGTCCTCATGTACAGGAAATGGATCGTCAGAAGTTTGGCAATGAATTAAATCGTGAATTATACCTGCAATCCCTCGGCTTTCGAGTAGTTTCTATCGCCTACGATGATATTGAACAAAGGCCTGATCTGTGTAGAAATCTCCTGCAAATGTTATTTAACCGGTACCAAGCCTATCCGCAGCCTAAAGAACGTTCTGTTTTCGCAGAAAAGGAAGTTCTCCGCCTGGCATTATGTTCTGCCGGGTCCATCAGTCCTAAAGAGGTGTGCCAATATTTTGGCATCAATTACCGGACTGCGGTGCGCTTGCTGCATTCTCTTTCTGGCAAAGGGTGGATGCAGCCGATCCGAAACGGAACCGGACAAAGAATTCATCGCTACGAACTGCTTCAAGGAAGTTGGGAGATGATTGACTGACATAGGCAAGATCCACAGGATTCTTTTCCAAATAGTTGGTTACCCGGGTGTTGAACTGGTTAGGAGCCTGGCTCCAACGAATTAGTTGCAAAACTTACAGGTAGGATAAATTTAGATGCGGGCTAATCCGTATTAATTGCATTTCCGAGTCAATTTCATAATTCAATTCGAATATAGAGCTATAATTACCGAAAATAAAATGCTGCTTGTTTAAAAAAATACGGTTATGCTGCTTGAGGCAGGCGTTTATTCAACTTATCGAGTGCAAACTTGGTTAGGTTGTACGCAAGTATAC
>SNQW01000112.1_pt1 | contig 74144 bp, 71 predicted proteins | sample 2580511 | NCBI WGS metagenome assembly SNQW01 (sample SAMN10953775, study PRJNA522744) | food fermentation metagenome | isolation source: 8-hour incubation of native-enriched microbial consortia from nixtamalized... | place: Mexico | collected 2017-09-24 | reverse complement strand
GTAGCGCATCTGGTTTGGGACCAGAGGGTCGCAGGTTCGAATCCTGTCTTCCCGACCATTATTTTTTCGCATATATGTGCGGGTGTAGTTCAATGGTAGAACATCAGCCTTCCAAGCTGAATACGTGGGTTCGATTCCCATCACCCGCTTCACTTAGACGCTTACAGTAATGTAAGGTCTTTTTTATTTAAACAAGCGTTTAATAAAAAAGAAAAAAGCAGAAAACCAAAGGGATATACACTGATTTCCTTTCTGGTTATCCGCTTTTTCTCTTCAATAGCCACGTTCATCTTTATAAAGATAAATGTGGCTATTTTCTTTTTATCAATCCATTCTTTTCAAGGAATTCACGTGCTACTTTGTCGACAGCTTCATCTTTATAATCTACTCGATAGTTCATCTCCATCATTTCCTCTTCGCTAATCTTACCAGCTAGCGAATTTAGGATGTTTTCCAATTCAGGGTGTTCTTCAAGGGTTGTTCTTCTGATTAAAGGTGCGCCTTGATAAGGTGGAAAAAGATTTTTGTCATCTTCCAAAGCCACCAGTTTATATTCAATCATATAGCCGTCGGTAGAATAAGCATCGATGAGATTTATATCTCCAGTCCCGATCGCTTTGGCGCGCAGGCCCGCATCCATAGTTTGGATATTGGGAAGATTTAAGCCGTACTGTTTTTGTATACCTTTATATCCGTCTTCTCGGTCTTTAAATTCGAATGTAAAGCCGGCCTTTAACTTATCTGTATGTACTTTTAGGTCTGATATTTTTTTTAGATTCAACCGCTTGGCGAAATCCTTTTTTACGGCTAGAGCATATGTATTGTTAAACTTCATCGGATTAAGATAAATCAGGTTTTGGTCGGCCATCAATTTTTTTGCTTGATCATATACTTCTTTTGCATCGCTGCTGACAGGCCGCTGCTTCATCAGTGTAACGACTGCAGTCCCCGTATATTCGGGGTACGCATCGATATCCCCTTTTTTAATTGCATTATAAAGAAAATCAGTTCCGCCTAGATTAGGCTTAAGCTCTACAGTTAATTCGATTTGCTCCTCGATTAAAATTTTGTACATGTTAATAAGGATAGTAGGCTCTGAACCAAGCTTTGCACCTAGTACTATATCGGCTTTTCCTCCTTGAATAAAAAAGGGGGAAGCGATAAGACCTACCAGGAGAGCCATAACTGCAAGAATCGGCTTAAAAGACGAACTCATGGAACGCTTTTCAGTAAAGCGGAGAAGTACATCGAGTAAAATGGCGAGCAGAGCTGAGGGAATGGCTCCCAGTAGAATATACGCGTTATCCGCTCGCTGAATACCCGTAAGAATCAAATCGCCGAGGCCTCCTGCGCCGATAAGGGCAGCCAGCGTGGCCGTTCCTACAATTAGTACCATTGCTGTACGGATACCGGCCATAATGGTAGGCATTGCGAGAGGAAGCTCTACTTTGGTGAGACGACGCCGGGAATTCATTCCCATACTGGTTGCAGCCTCGATTAATGCCGGGTCTACACCACTAATTCCAGTATATGTATTGCGTAGAATCGGTAGCAGTGCATAAGCGGTTAAAGCAATAATAGCCGGAGTAGGACCAATACCGATAAGCGGGATCATAAAGCCAAGCAGAGCCAGACTAGGAATGGTCTGCAATACAGCCGTTACGCCGATAATCGGTTCGGCGATTCGTTTGTTACGCGTAAGGTAGATACCGAGCGGTAGGGCTATCAACAGTGCAAATAGGAGGGAGACGACGGATAACTGCAAATGACGCCAAATCGTCGAGAGCAGGATATCCTGGTTTTTTTCGAGTAACTCAAAAAAGCTCTGCATTATATCCCACTTATCTCCTTCTCATGCTCTTTCGCAAGATAATGTACAATTGTACGGTATGAAAGTATGCCGATCACTTTCGAGCCTTTAACGACAGGTAAGGCTTCTACCTGATACTGTTCAAAGAGAGGCAAAGCTTGGGCTAGCCTCATGTCATTAGGTATCATAGGAACGTATTCCCGAACAATGCTGCCTTCCACAATCTTACCGGACAGGGAACCGTCCTCTTCAACGATATACAGCGGTAAGGTGCTTGAGATGTGTCCTTTTTCCCATTCATGAATCGATAGGAGATGAGGACTTCTTGTTTCGCTGATTACATCCACTGTAGTTAGCCAGGAAGATTTACGGTTCCCGATAAACTCGCGTACGAAGTCGTTAGCAGGGCGTAGAATCATATTCTGTGGCGTATCGATTTGTATTGTTTCTCCATTTTTCATTAAGCAGACGCGATCACCGATAGCCATCGCCTCATCCATATCATGTGTAACGAATACGATGGTCTTCTTAATTTTCTGTTGAAGACTGCGAATATCCTGTTGCAGTTGTTCGCGGCTGAGTGGATCAAGGGCGCTGAAGGGCTCATCCATTAAAATTACCTCCGGGTCGGCTGCTAATGCCCGTATAACACCGACACGCTGCTGCTGACCGCCAGACAATTCAGATGGCTTTCTATCACGGTACGTGGCAGGATTAAGGCCTACCATATGTAGAAGTTCATCAATGCGGTCGCTTATCTGCTTTTTTTTCCACTTTTTCATCTCTGGAACGAGTGCAATATTCTCAGCGATTGTCATATGAGGAAACAGCGCAATTTGCTGGAGTACATACCCGATATTCCAGCGGAGCTCCTGAACGTTAAACATATGTATTTCCCGATCATGCAAGAGAATTTTCCCTTCTGTTGGCTCGATTAATCTGTTAATCATTTTCATTGTCGTCGTTTTACCGCAGCCGCTTGGGCCGATAAGCACAAAAAGTTCGCCGGCCTGAATGGTAAAATCGAGCCCGCGAATAGCCTGTGTGCCATCCTCATATGTTTTGGAGACAGAAGAAAATGTGATCATGGCAAACCCCCTTCTATAAAAAGCCCTATTTATTTACCCCTTTTATCGATTCTTCAAACCAAGAATATATATAGAATATATTCTGCCGACAGATGTATAACCATTCATAAACCTGTCGAGTTGAGTCATTTGTTCCGAAAGAGATAAAATAAACGTACCATATAGAAAGAGAGGGCTTACATATATGAATCCTTCGATGAATCGAAATATTTCGGTTGTTGGTGTTCCGATGGATTTGGGAGCGGACCGACGCGGTGTAGACATGGGACCAAGCGCCATCCGTTACGCTGGAATTGTGGAGCGTTTGGAGAAAATCGGATACAAGGTGCAGGATAAAGGCGACATCATCGTACGTCGTCCGAAGGAAAATACGACTGCAGGCACAAATCTCAAGTATTTAGACGAAATCGCACGGGTAAACCTTGAACTGTGCGAAACGGTCGCAGGTGAGATGGCAAAAGGGAACGTTCCGCTTGTTATCGGAGGGGACCACAGCATCGCCATCGGTACGATTGCTGGCGTGCTTACGCACCGTCCAAAGTCCGGTGTTATCTGGTATGATGCTCATGGTGATATGAACACAGCAGAAACTTCTCCGTCAGGAAACATTCACGGTATGTCACTTGCTGTAAGTCTTGGATACGGTCATGAATCGCTCACCTCTATCGGAAGCCCGAATGTCAGGCTAAATCCTGAAAAAACGGTGCTTATCGGAGCACGGGCATTGGATCCCGGCGAGAAAGAGTTTATCAAAAAGCTCGGCGTTAAAGTATTTACAATGCACGAAATCGATCGCTTGGGCATGGCACGAGTCATGGAGGAGGCGATGAAAATCGTCACGGACGGAACGGATGGCGTTCATCTGAGTCTTGATTTGGATGGTCTTGATCCGCACGATTGTCCAGGTGTTGGAACGCCAGTTATCGGAGGCATCAGCTATCGTGAAAGCCATCTCGCAATGGAAATTCTAGCTGAAGCCAACGTATTGACCAGCGCTGAGTTCGTGGAGGTTAATCCGATCCTCGATCAGATGAATCAGACGGCGCGCGTTGCGGTAGCGTTAATGGGTTCCGTATTCGGCGAAAAACTAATATAATAAAGAAGCAAAATGGATAAAGGCAAGCGAGGGCGCGCATTATGCGTTCTCGTCTTTTTATTTTTTTGTGAAACCTGTAATGTAGAGCAGACGTATGTAATATACGGGAAACTGATTTAGGATGTGGAGCAAATTGGACATTACCGAGCAACGGATTATCCAGCGGGCAAAAAATGGGGATCGTGACGCTTTTGCCGAACTGGTCGATTTGTACAAGGATAAGGTATACCATGTTTCCTACCGAATGGTGGGTAATCGGCAGGAAGCGGAAGACGTGGCACAGGAGACATTCCTGCGCGTATACGCTAACCTGGACAACTATGACCCCCAGTACAAGTTCTCTACATGGATATACCGTATCGCTTCGAATCTCAGTATTGATCTTCTCAGAAAAAGAAAGAAAAATCTCTCCATTGACGCAGAAATTTCCGGAGCAGAGGGAGTGGACTGGCATGACCGGCTTGCCGACACGAGCAAGGGACCGGAAGAGGAAGTGCTAACAGATGAATTGCAGGGAGAAGTACAAGGTGCCATCATGGGATTAAGCCCTAAATACAGGGCGGTCATGTTGCTACGCTACATTGAAGATTTAAGCCTGCAGGAAATCAGTGAAGCGGTCCAGCTACCCATCTCCACCATCAAAACCAGAATTCACCGAGGCAGGGAAGCACTGCGCAAAAAACTTCGGTTTATGTAGTAGAAAGGAAGGAGAGACTTATTATGCATTGCCAAGATATCGTGCGTCTTATGCATCACTACCTGGATGAAGAAGTAACCAAGGAAGAAGAGATGCAGATCCGTGCCCACATCGCTACCTGCCAGGATTGCAAAAGACACTTCCAGGAACTGAAGAGAACAATCGCTTTCGTACAAAGCTTATCTCATACTAAAGCACCGGAAGGATTTACGGACCGTGTAATGGCTGCTCTGCCCAAAGAAAAGCGAAAAGTAAGCTTTTTTGACCGAATTAAACGGCATCCTTTGCTTGTGGCCGCTTCGTTGTTCGTTATGTTAATGGCTGGCAGCATGATGTCATTCTGGACGGAAGGGCAGGAACGGTTTGAATTCTCCGCTCCGCAGGCCCAGAATATTAAAGTCGATGAAGATCGACATATGGTTATCGTTCCTGCAGGTAAAACCGTAGAAGGCGATATTGTCGTGCGTAACGGCAGCATTCGGATCGATGGAGACGTAAAGGGAAATGTGGTTGCCATTGACGGCGAGGTGTATGCAGCCTCCACAGCTCATATTTCAGGTGAAGTAGAAGAAATTCATGAAGCGTTGGAATGGGTTTGGTATAATTTAAAAAAGGTTTTCAATTCGCTTATAAGCAGCTAAAATAAAAATGGAAGAAGGGCACGGAATACCGTGTCTTTTTTGCGTGGGCTTGGAAAACAATATATACTAAGGAAAGAGAACGCTGGGATACAAGGGAACGGCACACCTTTGCCTGATGATTGCCTCCCGCTTTAAGGAGGAAAGTGAATGGAGGATTTTACGGAGAATTTTCTTGGCTACATTATTAATGCAGTTGATATTCTAATTGTTACTTATATTATTTATAAATTGATTCTTCTGCTACGTGGAACTCGTGCACTTCAATTGTTTAAAGGAATTATTGTCATCGTTGTTGTAATGTTGGCTAGTACTGTCCTGCAATTACGTACATTGCAATGGTTGATGGACAAAGCTTTTACATATGGAGTTTTTGCAATTCTGGTTATTTTTCAACCGGAGTTGCGGCGTGCACTGGAGCAAATTGGCCGCGGTCGTCTGTTCTCCCGCAGTTCAGCTCCTGAAGAGAAAGCGGTAGCCGATGCTGTAGAGGCGATAGGTAAATCTGTTTTCTATATGGCGAAGCGGAGAATTGGAGCGCTCATTGTCATAGAACGAGAGACAGGATTATCAGATTATATTGAGACCGGCATTAATTTGACCGCTCGCAGCAGTACTGAATTGCTGATTAATATTTTTATTCCGAACACTCCGTTGCATGACGGCGCGGTGATTATGCGTAAAGAGATGGTGATGGCGGCAGGGTGTTATCTTCCGCTTTCCGAGAATCCTACCATCTCCAAGGAACTGGGCACGCGCCACCGGGCGGCCATCGGGTTAAGCGAGGTATCAGATGCTCTTGCTGTAGTAGTATCGGAAGAAACCGGTCAGGTCTCTGTCGCGCTCAATGGCGAGATTACTCGTGATTATGACCAGGAGAAGCTCACGGAACTTCTGCATGAGAAGCTCACCCAGCAAGGAAGAGCGGCGACACCGATCTGGCAACGGAAGGTGAAAAACGATGGATAGATGGCTTAACAACAACACCGTGGTCAAAGTAATCTCGCTGTTGCTGGCCTTGATGCTATGGGCAGTAGTCAATAATGACCCGATCGCCAGCACGGGTGTAGGGCAGGGACAAGTAACGTCGCAGACAAATCAGGTTGACTTGAAGGTGCGGTATGATGCGCGTAAGTACCTTGTGCAGGCGCCCTCCACCGTACAGGTAGAGGTGAAGGGAAGCAAAGATCTATTAGCTATGTCTTCTCTTATATCACCTGATTTTGACGTTTATGTAGACTTACGCAATTATGGTAGCGGAAAGCATGATGTACCGGTACAATATGAGGGAGTGCCCAGAGGACTTGAAGTAACGGTTCAGCCAAGCCGTGTAACAGTCAATATCGAAGAAATTAAGAAGATAGAAAAAACGATTCAAGTGGATGTTGTCGGTAAGACGAAGGCCTATGGAAAAGTAGGTCAGCCCATTGTTAATCCTCAGAGGGTGACTGTCACCGTGCCGGAAAGCCAGGTGAAGGATGTAGCATTTGTTCGGGCATATGTTAGCGTGGAAGGAGCCGAGGAATCGGTTAATGCGAGAGCCCCGCTTCGTGTACTTGATCATCGCGGCGAGCCTGTAGAAGTGGCCAAAGTATCGCCTGCAACAGTGGATGTGCATGTCCCGCTCTCCGTAACTCCGGGAAAGACGGTGCCTTTGAAAGTTGGAAGTAAAGGAACACCGGCAGAAGGGTATCAGATTGCCGCTATAACGGCGAACCCGAAACAAGTGACACTATATGGGAGTCAGGAAGTGTTGAATACAATTTCGACCATTACTCTTCCGGATGTAGATGTAAACGGGCTAAGTGAATCGAAGACGGTTCCTGTCAATATTTCGCTGCCGGATAAAATAGAGAAAGCGGATGTGACATCTGTAGAAGTGAAGGTCGATATCATAAAAAAGGATGAAGCGACGGTAGGTACTGCTCCTAATGAACCGGAGAAGCCAGAGGAGCAGCCTCAACCACCGGCAAATATACGAGATTCGGTGGAGTTGCCAATCAAAGTCCAGGGGCTTGCCGAAGGTCAGAGCGCGGAGCTCGTTAAACCTTCATCCGGTCGTGTCGAACTGCAACTTCAAGGGACCAAAGAGGCAATAGAAAAAATCGATAAAAATAAACTTGTTGCTTCTATCGATCTGAGCGGAAAGCAGCCAGGTCAGTATACATCGTCCGTACATGTCAGCAATCTTCCTTCCGATGTGAAAATAGTAAATCAACAAGGTCTACAAGCAGTAGTTGTAATAAAAGAACAAGCTGATAATCAGAATGTTAACTCGTGAGAGGAGAGGTAAAGAAATGGGTAAATATTTTGGAACTGACGGCGTGAGAGGCGTTGCCAATACAGAATTAACTCCAGAGCTGGCATATAAATTGGGGCGATGCGGCGGATACATCGTTACCCGTGAAAGCAGGAACGAGCGACCGAAGGTGGTTGTCGGCCGCGATACGCGCATTTCAGGGCCGATGCTAGAACGCGCCATTATCGCCGGGCTTCAGTCTATCGGGGCGGAAGTGATTCGGTTGGGCGTCATCTCTACTCCAGGTGTCGCTTATCTAACCCGTGCCCTGGAAGCAGACGCGGGAATTATGATTTCTGCGTCTCACAATCCGGTACAGGACAACGGTATTAAATTCTTTGGTGGCGACGGATTTAAACTGCTCGATGAGATGGAAGCTGAAATCGAAGCGTTGCTTGACGCAGAGAAAGATGAGCTGCCGCGTCCGATTGGCGGCGATATTGGAACGGTGCTTAATTATAAAGAGGGGGCACAGAAGTACCTTCAGTACTTAAAAGGTACAGTACAAAATCGATTCGACAATTTGAAAATTGTCGTTGACTGCGCAAACGGGTCTGCCTCCGCACTGGCAGCACAATTGTATGCTGATATGGAAGCAGATGTAATCACGCTGGCGTGCAATCCGGATGGTCTGAATATCAATGATAAGTGTGGTTCTACTCATCCAGAAGCCCTACAGCAAGCCGTAGTGGAACATGGCGCTGTGCTGGGTTTGGCATTTGACGGCGATGCGGACCGTTTGATTGCGGTCGATGAAAAAGGGGAGCTTGTTGACGGCGACTTTATAATGGCCATTTGTGGCGTAGCTTGGAAGCGTCGTGGCAAACTGAAGAACAATACAGTCGTATCTACAGTGATGAGCAATATCGGATTCTATAAGGCGCTCGAGGCGGAAGGCATCGAGACTCGCCAGACGGCTGTAGGGGATCGCTATGTAATGGAGGAAATGCTTAAAGGCGGCTTTAACCTGGGTGGCGAACAATCAGGCCATATCATTTTCCTTGACTACAATACGACCGGAGATGGGCTGCTGACGGGGTTGCAATTGCTTGATGTGGTTGCGGAAACAAACGGCAAGCCACTGTCTGAATTAGCCGCAGAGACCATGACCCAATATCCGCAAATTCTTGTGAATGTACGTGTTGCTGATAAATCGAAGCTAACAGGAAACATTGCGGTCAAATCTGCCGTTGAAGAAATAGAGGAAAAGCTTGGTTCGAACGGACGCGTGCTTGTTCGTCCTTCCGGAACGGAGCCGATTGTTCGCGTGATGGCGGAAGGCCCGGATAAAGCAGAGCTGGAAGCGTATGTAGAACACATCGCTGATGTCGTTAAGAAAGAGCTCGTATAAATTTTCGTTAAAAGGGTGCGGTAGTCATACCGTATCCTTTTTTTCTTATGTTAGGTAAAGGTAAAGACACGGGGAAAACTCCCTATTGTTAGAAAGTGTTTACATGTGGTAATGTATGCATAGTACAAATAAGGAGGGGATGGAGAGCACAGGAAATGTACAGGTTGGTCTTAAATATAATGATGTCGAAAAGCGCCAGGACCATTCCTATCGGACGGTAAAGGAATGGTTGACGAGGTGGAGGTTAATCGATTGATTCGGCGGATGCCTCCCGGCAGTAGACCGCTGCCGCAGGGCTGTTCAACAAAACGTCAAGGAAACTTGCCGGACAAAAGAACAGCACGGTCTCATATCCATGGTTTAAGAAACAAAAACCGGGGTATGTGTATAAAGTGGATTTTCATTTTGAAACGATAACAAAAGACAATGGTAGACGGGGGCGCACCCTGTCTGAACGGAAGAGTTGTAGTGACGACGTGTGTTGCCCCGTCTCGAAAGGGGAACAAAAACGTATATGTGTGGAATTGTAGGATATATCGGAACTCAGGATACAAAAGAAATCTTGCTTCGTGGTTTGGAGAAACTGGAATATCGTGGATATGACTCTGCAGGCATCGCTGTTGTAAACGGAAAAGGTGTACGTGTTTTTAAGGAGAAAGGTCGTATTGCTGCGCTGCGTGACGTTGTAGATATGGACACGACAGGCAACGTTGGAATCGGTCATACACGTTGGGCGACGCACGGCGTACCGAATCGCATAAATGCACATCCACATCAGAGTCATACTGCGCGTTTTACGCTTGTGCATAATGGCGTAATCGAGAACTATGAACACTTGAAGCGGAATTTGTTATCCGAGCATTCCTTTATCAGCGACACGGATACTGAAGTTATTGTGCAGCTGATAGAAACATTCGTGGCAGAAGGCATGAGCGTAGAAGAAGCTTTCCGTACCACGTTGAAAAACTTGAAAGGCTCGTATGCCATTGCTCTATTGGATCAGGAAGATCCGGACGTTATCTATGTAGCCAAGAATAAAAGCCCGCTGCTTGTCGGCCTGGGTGAAGACTGCAACGTTGTAGCTAGTGACGCCATGGCGATGCTACAAGTAACTGATACATTCGTCGAGCTAATGGACGAAGAAATCGTAGTCGTAACAAAAGATAGCACCACGATTAAGGATTTGGATGGAAACGTAATCACCCGCAATCCGTTTGTTGCTGAAATCGATGCCAGCGACATTGAAAAGGGTACGTATCCGCATTATATGCTAAAAGAAATTGATGAGCAGCCGTTCGTTATCCGCAATATCATCCAGCAATATCAGAACGAGGACGGTAATCTGAAGCTGGAGGAATCGATCCGCCAGGCGATGAGGGATACGGATCGTATCTATATTGTTGCCTGCGGTACTAGTTATCATGCAGGTCTTGTCGGTAAACAATTTATCGAGAAGATGGCAGGTATTCCGGTAGAAGTACACATTGCGAGCGAGTTCTGCTACAATATGCCGCTTCTTAGCCAAAAGCCGCTGTTCATCTTTATCTCGCAAAGCGGAGAGACAGCGGACAGCCGCGCGGTGTTGGTACAGGTGAAGAAGATGGGATACAAGGCACTGACGCTTACGAACGTGCCAGGCTCTACCCTATCTCGTGAAGCAGATTATACACTGCCGCTCTATGCCGGTCCAGAGATTGCGGTCGCTTCGACGAAAGCGTATATTGCACAGTTAGCGGTACTAGCGATCCTTGCAGTGGATACGGCACGTGCGCAAGGCTTGTCGCTGGATTTTGACCCGCTGAAAGAGCTGGGTATCGTAGCCAATGCAATTGAGACCTTATGCGATAACAAGGATGAGATGAAGAAGATTGCGGATGAGTTCCTGAGCACGCATCGCAATGCATTCTTCCTTGGCCGTGGCATTGACTTCTATGTATGCCTCGAAGGCGCCCTGAAGCTGAAGGAGATTTCCTATATTCAGGCAGAAGGCTTTGCTGGCGGTGAGCTGAAGCATGGTCCGATCGCTCTTATTGAGAAGGATACGCCGATTGTTGCCCTGTCTACACAGAAGGAGCTAGACTTGAATATTCGCGGTAACGTGAAAGAGGTTGTAGCTCGCGGTGCGAACCCTTGCATTATTAGTATGGAAGGTATGGAGAATGAGGGAGACCGTTTCACGATTCCGGCTGTACATGAGATGCTAACGCCACTCGTATCGGTAGTTCCAATGCAGCTTATCTCGTACTATGCAGCTCTGCACCGTGGCTGCGATGTGGATAAACCACGTAATCTGGCTAAATCAGTTACAGTAGAGTAAGAATTTATAACTATGGCGTTTGTTGTGTAGGTTTAAAATAAAGTCGTACCGTTTTGCCCCTTTGGATATGCTTTATCTGAAGGGGTTTCCTGTGGTAAAAGTAATATAAGGTTATACAGCAATCGGGCCAGTTAACGGGACAAAAGCAGCGTCTTAACTAACTCAAAAATACTGTCCGAGCAAAGCACAGGAAGACAGGATTAATAGATGATGCTCTGTTAGGATTTAAATAAGGAGTGAGTGACATGACGTGGGTTGAATCATTACAGGCAGCAATAGACTACATGGAAGATCATTTACTTGATGACCTTTCGATAGAAGGTATTGCCCAACAGGCTAATTTTTCGGTTTTTCACTTTCAGCGTACATTTGCGATATTAACTGATATATCTGTTGGTGAATATCTTAGACGTCGTCGCCTAACATTAGCTGCCTATGAGTTAACAAGATCAAACACAAAGATTATTAATCTCGCCTACAAATATGGTTACGACACTCCCGAAGCTTTCTCAAAGGCTTTTCGACGACAACATGGTGTAACACCAAGTGAAGCACGAAAGTACACGGAAAAGCTAAAATCTTATAACCGCCTAGTAGTACAGGTGAGTCTGAAGGGAGCAGAACCGATGCAGGTCAAAATAGTTGAACGTGAGGGATTTCAGATTGTAGGGATTAAACGGGAATTTTCACTGGTTAATGAGGAGAACCTAGTGGGCATCCCCAAAATGTGGGATAAGATAAACGGAGAGGGCACTGACGAGCGATTGTTTAAATTGAACAATGGTCCGGTTGAAGGTGTAGTGGGTGTATGTGTTGAAAAAGATTCTCAATCCATTGATTATTGGATAGGTACAGCACACGAGGGCAGTGCGCCTGATGGATTATCAACTTTAGAAATCCCCGCATCCAAATGGGCTGTATTTGAAGTTCACGGACCGATGCCGGATGCTATGCAAAAAGCGTGGAAACAAATTTTTTCAGAATGGTTTCCTTCAAGTGGTTACAAACACGCAGGTACACCAGAACTAGAGGTATATTCAGATAAAAATCCATCCAGTCCTGATTTATATTCAGAAATCTGGATCCCTGTAAAATAGGAGCCTATATAAGCAGTGGATTACATCGTGAATCCACTGCATCAAGAAATAATTTTAATCCGCAATCGGGCGCAATTGTTGAAGATCAACAGTAGAAGACGATCAAACTTTATTTTAAAGCTATATGTTGTGCCTTCCTTTTAACGTTTGCTCAAAACCTATAAAGCATGCCTAAAGCTTAAATAGTTTATCTAAAAGCCGAGCGAAACGCAGGACCTCACTCCTGTATTTCCTCGGCTTTTTTCTATCGTCACAAATTTACTTCAGGGTTTCGGATGGAGAGGGTGTAGAACAACTATGAAACCTTGATACGGTTGGGCTTGTGGAGAGAAGAGAGGGTGGAAGGTTTGGGCAGATTTTTTTATAAGATTCAATAAAAATATTTAGAGCTTGTTTTGTTCTATCTTTTTTCAAAACAAGCCCTTTTCTATTCTTACCCTCATTACTTCAGGTTATCATTTAAAATGCTTTCCTCTAAGACAGAAAACTTATCACCATATACTTTGATAATATGCTTTTCTCCCCATGCACATAGAGAGTCTAAAATACCTTTTAAACTCCAGCCATACTCGCTAAGCTCATATTCTACCTTTGGAGGAATTTGATTGTAAGCAATCCGGTTTATTATTCCATCTTGCTCCAATTCGCGTAATTGCTGAGTTAACATTTTTTGTGTAATTCCAGGCATAAGGCGTTTCAGCTCACTTGTACGTTTTTTGCCATGGGTTAAATGACAAAGGATTACACATTTCCACTTACCACCGATAACCTCTAGCGTGGCTTCAACCGAGATATTATACTTCTTCTTTATCATCATCTGCTCCTTTCTAACTTATAGGTACTTAAAAGTACCTATATAACTTTAGAGTGCCTATATAACTTTAAAGTGCTTACTTTCCTTTTTGATTCTTATATTTCATAATAACATTTGTCGATCGATTTTAGTTATACTCGTTCATTTACTTCCTAGGTTAGTAAAAAATAATTATTGTAAACATCATAAATTATATCATTAAGTATGTATGAAAATAGAAATGGAGGAAATATGAGTACTATTAATGTTACTCAACAAGAAATAGCTGTAGATAACAAACGGAGTACGCTAGCATTGCTGGCATTAGCCATTAGTGCGTTTGGAATTGGAACAACAGAATTTATTAGTGTAGGGCTATTACCACTGATCGCTCGCGATTTGCAAATTTCAGTTACAACAGCGGGCTTGACGGTCTCATTATATGCGCTAGGAGTAGCCATTGGAGCACCTGTGTTAACCTCGTTAACGTCTGCTATGTCACGTAAAACATTATTAATGTGGATTATGATTATTTTTATTGCTGGTAATAGTGTCGCAGCTGTGTCTACAAGCTTTAGTGTACTTCTTGTTGCTCGTGTTATCTCAGCCTTCTCACATGGAGTATTTATGTCTATCGGTTCTACAATCGCAGCAGATCTTGTGCCAGAAAATCGCCGAGCGAGTGCAATCGCTACTATGTTTACAGGCCTTACTGTTGCGACAATTACAGGAGTCCCAATCGGAACCTTTATCGGTCAGCATTTTGGTTGGAGATTAGCATTTACTGGCATTGTAATTATTGGAGTCATTGCTTTTATTGCAAACAGTATATTAATTCCCTCTACTTTACGTAAGGGATCACCAGCTTCATTCCGTGATCAACTAAAACTTATCACAAATGGTCGTCTGCTTCTTGTCTTTATTATTACAGCTTTAGGATACGGTGGTACATTTGTAACCTTTACGTATCTATCTCCGTTATTGCAGGAAGTTACAGGTTTTAAAGCAGATAAAGTCAGTATCATTTTACTTGTATATGGAATTGCCATTGCAATTGGAAACATCATTGGTGGTAAGGTTTCCAATCGAAATCCAATTCATGCATTGTTCTACATGTTTATTGCACAAGCTATTGTACTGTTTATTTTAACATTTACTGCACCCTATAAGATTCTGGGCTTGATTACCATTATTTTAATGGGCTTATTAGCCTTCATGAATGTACCAGGATTACAAGTGTTTGTAGTTATGCTTGCCCAGCGTTTTGTTCCCAGCTCTGTGGATGTCGCATCTGCGATTAATATTGCAGCCTTTAACATAGGAATCGCGATGGGTTCATATCTAGGTGGAATTGTCACAGATTCCATGGGATTGATTCATACTGCATGGGTTGGAGCTAGTATGGTAGTAGGTGCTCTTCTTCTTACAGGATGGAGCATGACACTTGAGAAGAAAGATCAAAGGCAATTGAGCGCGTAGTATATCTCATTTCCACTACAAGTAAACAGCAGGAGATAATCAAGTATTTCACTATATAAACATTTATTTCTATGTATAACGACAAGATGTTTTTGCATTAAAAATCAGGAGGTCATCTTATTATGGCAAAGAACTTACAAGATACAACGACATTGCATAATGGTGTAAAAATGCCATGGTTTGGTTTAGGAGTATTTAAAGTGGAAGAAGGTCCTGAACTGGTAAACGCTGTGAAAACCGCTATTAAGCATGGATACCGCAGTATTGATACTGCAGCTATTTATGGAAATGAAGAGGGGGTAGGACAAGGGATTCGAGAAGGGATTAAGGAGGTCGGTATTTCCAGGGAAGAGCTATTTATAACATCAAAAGTATGGAATGCGGATCAAGGATATGAATCCACCCTGGCAGCTTTCGAAACAAGCCTAAATAAACTTCGTCTGGATTATTTAGATTTATACCTCATTCATTGGGCTGTGGAAGGAAAATATAAAGACACATGGAAGGCACTCGAAACCCTTTATAAAGCAGGAAAAGTGCGTGCGATAGGGGTAAGTAACTTCCAAATCCATCATCTAAAAGATCTCATACAAGAGGCTGAAATTAAGCCAATGATTAATCAAGTGGAATATCATCCGCGGTTAACACAAAAAGAACTACAAGCATTTTGTAGGGAACAGGGAGTTCAGTTGGAAGCTTGGTCTCCATTAATGCAAGGTCAATTATTAAATAACGCTACATTACAAAAGATTGGGAACAAATATAATAAATCAGTTGCACAAGTTATCCTACGTTGGGACTTGCAAAATGGTGTTGTGACGATTCCAAAATCTACAAAAGAACATCGTATTATTGAAAATGCAAATATATTTGATTTTGAACTAACAAAAGAAGACATCGAACAAATTAATTCCTTACATGACAATCATCGTGTAGGTCCAGATCCGGACAATGTTGACTTTTAATAAAAATCAATTTTTAAATAAAGCAATCACTATTTGATTAACCTCTCCAATTACAAGTAAACCTTAGAGTGGAGAATAAAAAAGGTAAATGATTCATCGTGGAGTTAATCCAGAAGTAGTTGAAATGTGAGGAAGATTAAGTGAGAAGACGGCTATCACCGTTTATAAAAAAATTGACCAAAACCCCCGTTTTAGATTTTATCTGAAACGGGGGTTATTATTTTTGTTAGTGAGCTATCGGATGGCGTTATTTTAACAAATAATAGTATATAATTAGGTGGATTTTTTATTTTCTTCATCGATGGGATTGTATAAATGATTTAAGCTTAAAGAAAATTATATAAGAAGCAGGTGAAAACATGGAGGATATTCGAGTACTTATAGCTGATGATGAAAAAGAAATTAGGGATTTATTGAAAAAATATCTAGAAAGAGAATTGTATAAGGTAGATGTAGCAGTAAACGGGGAGGAAGCTCTTACTCTGTTTGATAAAAACAAATATAACCTAATCATATTAGATCTAATGATGCCTAAGATTGATGGCATAGAGGTATGTAGAAGACTTAGAAATAAAACCAATGTGCCTATCCTGATGCTTACTGCTAAGGATCATGAGGTTGATAAAATTTTGGGTTTAAGCATAGGGGCAGATGATTATATTACGAAGCCTTTTAGCATCAATGAAGTGGTCGCTAGAGTCAAGGCCCTTATGAGGAGATTTTTGATATTAGGTAGCGATGGTAATTCTCATGAAAAAACACTTATAAAGTTTAAAGGCATCACGATTGATCTAAAAAAGTACACGGTTACCATATCCGGAGAAGAGGTATCCTTAACTGCAAAAGAATTTGAACTGCTGAAGTTTTTCGCTTCTCATCCTGAACAAGTATTTACCAAGACACAACTATTTCGTAATGTTTGGGGCAGTGAATATTTAGAAGATGATAATACAGTTATGGTGCATATTAGAAAGCTTAGAAAGAAAATAGAAGATGACCCTTCCGATCCGAAGTTTATTCAGACCGTGTGGGGAATAGGGTATAAGTTTGTAGGTGAGAAAGATGAATCGTGACAAGAGTACCTTTCTCATTATTCTTCAATTATTAATCATAACAAGTCTTGTGATTATGGATTTGGTTAATCAGCCCCAAGGAATCTTTCGAGGGGTTTTATTTACTATGCTTTTTGTTATAACAGGAATCTTATTATTCATGAGGTTCCAATTCATAACAAAGTTAAAAGGCATAGTTGTAGAATTAAAACGGGCAATTCACGGGAATTTTAATACCAGATTATTGGCTAATGATGATCATATACTTGCTGAGGTTATCTTCTCTATCAATGAGTTGATCGAACAATTAGATAAATTCCAGGTTCAAACGATAAAATCCGAGGCTGTAAGAAAGAGCCTTCTGTCTAATATTTCCCACGATATTCGAACTCCCCTCACATCTATTATTGGATATGTAGATGCCCTAAAGGATGATATAGCTGCTTCAGAAGAAGAAAAACAGGAATATCTTGCGATCATATCAAAGAAAGCCAACAGCTTAAAGCAATTAATTGATGAAATATTTCATATGGCAAAGCTAGATGCAGATGAGGTCCCCTTAAAGGAAGAATCCCTTGATTTTGCAGAAATCGCCAGAGAATCGTTGATTGAATTTTTACCTGTGCTGAAAAAATATGATATCGAGTTAAAAGTCAGGATTCCAGAGGAAAATTGCTTAATCATGGCAGATCGTCTAAGTCTTCTGCGGATTATACGTAATATAATCAACAATGCTGTACATTATGGACGAGAAGGGAAAGTACTGGGCATAGAGCTTACAGAAACCGCCCGTGAATATCAATTGCTTGTCTGGGATAGGGGACCTGGGATTTCAAAAGTTAATCTTAGTCGTGTGTTTGAAAGAATGTATCGAAGTGATCAATCGAGGAATCCTTTGAATGGAGGGAGTGGCTTAGGTCTTGCCATTGCTAAAGCTCTGGTAGAAAAAAACCGCGGAAGGATATGGGTAGAGAGCATTCCGTGGGAAAAAACTACTTTTGGCTTTTCTATTCCAAAACATAACGAGTAGAACTGATTTTAAGAAATAGTTAAGAAATAGATAAGAAGCAGTTAAAACCGCCTTCTTATAATGTAACCATGAGCTTACTGAAAGAGGGTGTCTCAAAAATGAGTGTAATCATAAAAACCACAAATCTAACAAAGGTGTATGGAAATCAGAAATCAGTAGATCATCTTAATATGACTGTGAATCAAGGAGAAATTTACGGTTTTCTAGGTCGGAATGGTGCAGGTAAAACGACTACGATTCGAATGTTATTAGGCCTGATTAAACCTACCCAGGGACAAATTGAGATATTCGGAGAGAATTTGTTCAAGCACCAAAAAGAAATTTTAAGGAGAATCGGATCAATTGTCGAGCATTCAGGGTTTTATGAAAATCTGACAGCCAGAGAAAACTTATTAATCAACGCAAAGCTCATGGGTGTTTATAAGAAAAATGCGATTGAAGAAGCACTCGAGATCGCTGGACTGCAACACGAAACCAAAAAACTGGTTGGCCAATATTCCATGGGCATGAAGCAAAGATTGGGTATAGCAAGAGCGATTCTTCATCATCCGGAGCTGTTAATATTGGATGAGCCTACCAATGGTTTAGATCCGATCGGGATTAAGGAAATGCGAAGGCTCATTAAATCTCTGGCTGAGGAAAGAAGCATAACGATTCTGATTTCCAGCCATATTTTATCCGAAGTAGAGCAGTTAGCGGATCGTATCGGGATTATTCATGCGGGAAAGCTGCTTGAAGAAATCACTTTTGAGGAGCTTAGAAAAAGAAATCGTAAATACCTTGAGTTTCAAGTGTCTAATGATAATAAAGCGGCGATGCTGCTTGAGAAGCAATTCGATATCGTTGATTATGAAGTTCTGGATGAAGGGAAAATCCGTGTATATTCGCACATTGGAGAGCAGGGCAAGCTGAACAAAGCGTTTGTAGAACATGACATTGAAGTAGTAAAGATTACGATGAGCGAAGACAGGCTGGAAGATTACTTTATCAAATTAATAGGAGGTGGGACGATTGGTTAATTTGTTATATACAGAACTTCTTAAGCTTAAACGAGCCAAGATGTTTATGGTCAGCCTTATCGGAGCGGCAGCTGCCCCGGTGATGGTTTTTATCGGATATTTAGATGCGAAAGCCAAAAAGCCTGAAATACCTGTTCTATTTAGTGAGGCGTTTTCCGAAACCAATTTGTATGTGCTTTTACTGATTGGAACCCTTCTATATGGAGTCATTACGGCCTATTTGTTTCACCGTGAAGTTGCGGAAGACACCTTGAAAAATTTGTTAACTATCCCGGTGTCAAGAACTAGTCTTATCGTAAGCAAACTGGTACTGCTGTTTATTTGGATACTGGTATTAACGTTAGTGGCCTGGGGATTGATATTCCTTTTGGGATTGATAGGGCAATATGAAGGCTTGAATGCTGCCGTATTATTACAATCACTGAAACAATTTTTACTTGGAGGTAGCCTACTTTTTCTTTTGTCCACTCCAACTATATTTGTCACCTTTTTGTTTAAGAATTATGTTCCAACCATTATTTTCACGGCTGTTATTACGATGGGAAACGTGGCGCTTGCCAATCGAGCGTATAAGGCTTTATTTCCTTGGTCAGCTGTACACGTTATAGCAGACAATGGTTTCGTTCCCGAATATCCCCCTGAATATTCGTATATCGCTATTTTGATTACATCGATTGCCGGATTCGTTGCAACGCTTATCTACTTTAAAAAGGTCGATATTCATTGATGCAAAGCTTATTGTTTCCTGTTTAGAGTGTACAACAATAACCCCGACTTCCCGTAGGGTAGGGAAATCGGGGTTTCATTTTACAGTATTCTGAAAATAGGAGGAATTTAAGAATGGTGTTTTCCCAGTTCAATATTGATGCCTTTCGTTTGATTAATGATTTAGGTAAACAGTATCCTTACCTAAATCCAGTTATAGTCTTTTTAGCGGAATATATGTTGTATTTTTTATGTTTGAGTATTGTTGTCTATTGGTTTACTCGAACCAACAAAAACAGAATGATGGTCATTCAGGCGGTGATCGCCTTTATTCTTGCTGAAATCCTCGGGAAAATGGCCGGTCAATTTCATTCCCATTATCAACCGTTTGCGGTGCTGCCACATGTCAATCAACTTATCGAACATGATATAGACAATTCGTTTCCGAGTGACCATACGATCCTGTTTTTTTCAGTTTGCATTTCATTCTGGCTTGTGCGCAAAAAGGGGGAGTGGCTATGGCTTATGCTTCCATGCTGTGTAGCTATCTCCCGTATATGGGTAGGTGTTCATTACCCTATCGATGTTATTACAGGAGCTCTTTTAGGGGTGATTTCAGCCTTATTTGTGTACTGGTTAGTACCAAAACTCTCTTCTATAAAGCAACTACTTGCCCTTTATGAAAAGATGGAACAACAGGTTCTACCTTCAAAAGACAAGTCGAAAAACTTTTGAATATGTAACATGTTTCTACATTTAACGTAGTAAAACTGAAAAAGAAAAGCGGCAGTAAGTATTCCGTGACAGCCATTGTCAGGGAAGTCATTATATGCTGTTTTTAAAAGAACTTAAGCGAAGGGCGGGATATGTTTGAAGGAAGTGTTGATTTTTATAACTGATGGTTTTGCCGATTGGGAAGCCAGTTATGTTAGTGCAGAATTAAACAAACAGGAAACTCAATATAAAGTTAAAACAATTGCGATTAATGAAGAACCTAAAATTTCGATGGGTGGATTAACCGTGCTCCCGGACTATAGTTTAAAAACGTATTCTTTTGAAACAACATTTGCAATGTTAATTATTCCGGGTGGTACTGGATGGAGAAAAGAAGAAAATCAGTGTGCAAAAGTTCTTGTTGACTTTTGTTTTAGAAATGGTATACCTGTCGCGGCAATTTGTGATGCAACTACTTTCTTAGGGAACAACGGTTTTCTAGAAAATAATAAGCATACAGGTAATTCCTTACCTTATTTGAAAGAGGGAGCGCCTAATTACCGTGGAGATGAAAAGTACGTAGATGCCCAATCTGTTAGTGATGGGAATCTAATAACGGCTAATGGCACAGCTACGCTGGAATTCTCAAAAGATATTTTGAGAAAATTAGAGGTGTTAGAAAATAATAAGTTAAATGACTGGTATCTTTTATTTAAGGAAGGTTATTTTCAAGCATAGATAAGGATGGCAACAGTCAAGCAATGAAATATAGAACGTTCTGAAAGGTTAAAGAAGCTTGAAAACGACATTGGTGTCGTTTATAATTACAATATGATTAAAAAAACGACAATAGTGTATATTTTATAAGCTAAGTAAATCCGCATGATTTTTCGTAGCTATAAGTTCTTTCAGGATGCGGTTACTATATAAATTACACTTGATAGTTTGACAGGGTAGCGTGGTTGGAAGGAGGAGAGTATGTCTCCAAAAGTAAGTGAGGAGTATAAAAGAGAAAAGAAGAATGAATTACTGCAAGCGGCAAGAAGAGTGTTTATTAGAAATGGGTATACACACACAACGATGCAAGACATTATGGATGAAGCTGGAGTATCAAGAGGGGCGTTATATTCTTACTTTGATAATATTGAGCATGTTTTTATGGAGGTCCTTCAATTTGATGATCAGCAAGATATCCTTCTTTTCGAACCGGATGACCAATCTTCATTGTGGACTCATGTAACCAACTGGATTAAACAGCAGCAAAAAAATATTGAGGCGATCAATCAATCTCTTTTGCTCTCCAAAGCGGAGTTTTTTTTATCATCTAATTACGTACGGAATAAAGAAAATTTCCCTTACATAACAGAACGTTACCAAAGAATAGTAGACGCAATAAAATCGGTTATTCAGAAGGGAATAGAACAAGGAGAGTTTCAACCTCGTTTATCTCCTGAATCCATTGCTCTTTATCTTGTCTCGTTCCTAGATGGTCTAATGTTAAATACGTTTCAGCTAGGTTCAGAGAGAACAAACGTGAATGAGCAGCTTACGGTCTTGCTTTTTTCATTAAAAGAAATGCTTTGTCCGATTGAAGAACAATAACTATGCAATGATAAAGGAGTGCTTTTAATGTTGTTCGAGTCTTCAAGAATGGCGCTTAGAAAAATGACGGAAGAAGATGCAGAACTTTATCATATATGGAGAAATGACTTGGAAGTTATGCGATCAACAAGTCCTTTTTTAGATATATATCATTCCGAAGCGACAAAAGAATTTGTTAATCAAGTTATCCTAGGATCTCATACCTCTAAAAGCTATATGATGCTTGAGAGGAAGACTGAGACACCAATAGGGGTTACTTCATTAATAAACATCGACTATAAAAATCGTAATGCTGAATGCATTATCGATATTGGAAATAAAAATTATTGGGGAAAGGGATATGGAGCGGAGGCATTAAAGCTGCTGCTGGATTATGCGTTTCTCGAAATGAATCTGCACAGAGTCTCCTTAAGAGTATTTTCCTTTAATCAAAGGGCTATCAAGCTATATGAAAAAGTGGGATTCCAGCATGAGGGAAGGTCCCGGCAAAGCCTGTTTAGAGAAGGAACATGGCATGATGTGATTCATATGGGGATTCTTCAGAATGAATACGTAAAAAGATGATTGCACAGGTAGAGAACATGATAAAAACGGGCAGATTTTATTTTATGCGCTTGACTTCGAGTTTAGAAAAATAGTAGGTTAAAAAACGCTCGTCAGAATATTTTCCACTAATATTCTGACGAGCGTTTTTTTTACCCTTTTGTTTTAAAAAAAGTTTTTTACATAATAGCTTGAACATTACCTCTGTATGAATAACTTACTATTATATAGACAAAAGGTAAGAATGTACATTATTTACTAAATTTTTATAAAAATATACTTACAATTATTGTAATTGTTTTAAGTAGGTAGTATAATAACTACTAAATGAAATGGTTTATATTCCTTTTATTGTAACTGCGTGGATGGCTAATAGAGGTGACCTTTATATTATGTTCTGAAGGAGGGGAAAAATGAAGCAGGAGCATGTATCAGCTGAAGCATATGTTGGTACACAACAGGAAGATAGTTTTTTACAAGGTGTAAAGGACTGCTTACCAACCGTATTTGGATATTTAAGTATAGGGTTTGCTGCCGGTGTAATCGAAAGAACGGCTGGTTTAAGTATCCTAGAAATTGTGCTTATGTCTTTGTTTTTGTATGCGGGGTCCGCCCAATTTATTGCCGCAGGTATGCTGGTAGCAGGCGCACCGATATCAGCGATTATTTTAACTATATTTTTTGCTAATCTTCGCTATTTACTGTTAAGTGCTGCGCTGGCCCCTTATTTTCGACATCTTCCTACCTGGAAAAATGCAATTATTGGTTTTCAGTTGACCGATGAGACGTTCGGGGTGGCAGCGAACCATCTTGCGAATAGAACGCTGGCCAACGATCGCTGGATGTTTGGCTTAAATATAACTGCGTATGTTAATTGGCTGATTGCCAATGTCGCAGGTGGAATTTTTGGTCAATGGATCGCCAAACCAGAAGATTATGGACTTGATTTTGCTTTGCCGGCTATGTTTATTGGATTACTTGTTTTGCAAATTTTAAGCCGTGCAAAAATACGGATAGACCTGCTGGTAACCATTAGTGCAATTGCTATTACTGTAGGCGCTAGCTTCCTATTTTCCGGTGGGATAGATATTATTGTAGCTACTGTGCTGGCAGCAACGATAGGAGTGATAATAGAGAAATGGCTATAACATGGCAGGTGTTCTGGGTTATTGTTGGCGGGACGATTGTAACCATCATTCCACGGGTATTTCCACTGGTCGTGTTAAGCAAGCTTAATATTCCTCAATTGGGATTGCGCTGGCTTGCTCACATTCCTGTTGCTATTATGGCAGCTTTGTTAGCCCAAGAATTATTGTTACCAACGAAAGAATTTTCGTATTTTTGGGATAATATAAGACTTCTTGCTGCTCTTCCGGCTTTGCTTGTTGCAGTTATAACTCGCAGCTTGTTAGGAACTGTAGTAGTCGGAATTTTTTCCATGATGGCGTTACGTTGGTTTCTATAAGAGATTGATACAAGCAAGTATATTGATAGTATTCATGTCGCCTAAACAAAGGAAACTGGCAAGATGTTTTTGGAGTAAGTGAGTAGTGAAGAGAAAAATAATAGAGGATTTATTAGCTCACTTGCTTAAAATATAAAAATTGGAGGCGTTATAATGATTATTGAAAACATTGTTGAATATGTAGGAAATACCCCTATGGTTAAAGTCAACTATGGACAGGATAGCGGGGCCAATGTGTATTTGAAATTGGAAGAGTATAATCCTGGAGCAAGCGTGAAAACACGAATTGCTTTTCAAATGATTTTAGACGCCGAAGAACAAGGAATCCTTACACGGCATTCAGGACAGGTCATTATTGAGCCTACAGGTGGAAATACAGGAATTGGCTTGGCAATTGCTGGAGCTGCGCTTGGATATAAAGTAGTGTTGGTTACTCCAGATAATTATAGCCAAGAGAAAAAGGATGTATTGAGGGCATATGGAGCAAAAGTGATTTTATCTGACCATACCAAAGGAAATGATTCACATGTCCAAAAAGTCAATGAAATGGTCAGTGAAGATGATCAGTATGTTTACTTGAATCAATTTCAAAACCCTTCAAATCCACATGCTCATTTTGTTAAAACAGGCGAAGAGATAATTAATGATTTGTCTCGTGAAAATAAAAAAGTAGATGTGTTTGTTGCGGGAATTGGCAGCGGCGGAACCCTTATTGGTGTAGGGAAAAAGTTAAAGGAAGTTTTTTATGAACTGTCAGTGATCGGTGTGCAGCCAGAAGGTTGTGAAGTCTTAAAGGAAAAGTTTGTCCCACATAAAATCCAGGGAATTGGCGCCGTTTTAACTTCATTTGTCGAGCCGGAATTGATTGATGATGTTTTATCTGTACGATATGAAGAAGCTCTTTACTGGATGAGATATGTAGCGAGAAACATGGGAATTCTTATCGGTATTTCTGCTGGTGCGAACGTTGCAGCGGCGGTAAGACTGGCCAAGCAAATGACAAAAGATAAAAATATTGTAACGATTGCACCTGACAGTGGCAGAAGCTATTTAGATTTATTTGTAGATGAGTCAGAGGCTTCAGCAGAGGAGCCATTTGCAATAGTATAGAATAAGCCCTTTCTTTATACCCTTAGCTTAATTATCCATAGTATAGATGGATAGTATCGTTATTTACCTTATTTCTGAAACGGTTACGAAAAACTGTCTGAGAAGGTGTGAAGGGGTGGGGAAAATAGGAATGAATATTGAAAGCATCTCACTTATTAAAGTTAGCGAAGATATTTTGTCAATAATAAAACAAAATAAACAACCATTGCATGGAAAGCTTAGCTTTGAAAAAGAAGTAATAATAAACACGGCTAAGAATATTCTTGAGGATGCATCATATTTTTCACAAAAAGACCCTGCCGCTGAACAGTCAATCGAATATGTTTATCATTCGTATTCAGCATTTAAGGCCGTTATGTATTATCGGATTTCCCATATGCTTTATAGTATAGGACAGCAAGATGAGCAGCTTTATTACTTGAAATTCCTTGCCAAATCTATATCTGAAAAAGCAAAAGTGGAGACGGGGATTGAAATACATCCCGCTGCAACCATTGGGGTTCCTTTTATTATTGATCATGGAATCGGAACTGTGATTGGAGAAACGACTGAAATAGGTTCCAGATGTTATTTTTTACAAGGAGTTATTCTAGGTTCTGAAGGGATCGGAAATAACGAAAGTGGAAAAAGGCATCCAACTATCGGGGATGATGTAGAAATAGGAGCACATGTAAGAGTGCTGGGACCTATTACAATAGGGGATTGTGTGAAAATTAGTCCTTATTGTGTAATTCGAGATTCGATTCCGACAGGGGCAAAAGTAGTTCTAAATACGGAATACCAACTGAAAATGGAAGGGCAAGGTTCAATTCTAGTGTATGGGGTAGTTGCTACAGATAAAGATACGATTGCTATATATGGAGAGAATCTGAAAGATTTACAAGCTTCTTTTATTTGTTCTTCTGATACAAGACAGAGGGTAAGCACACATGTTGTAGAAAACTCTAATCGTGTTCTTAGTATAAAAATAAATGTTTTTGCCGAAATACCTGACAATACCTTTGAGGACAAGAATGCGTTTAAAGATATTAGCTTGGTTTTGAAGAAAAAAGATGATGTTGTGTTAATTATAAATAGGTGTAAAGCAATAAAAAAAATTCTGTATCATCAAGTGCAGGAAAAAAATACTGCTATAACTTATGTACATCAAAGATAATAAAGACATGAAGCTACCCCCTTAATTAAAAATGCTTAAAAAACATGCGTTACAGGAGTATAATGGAAAAAACTTCTGAACGCTTTTTTTATTATTTATTTTTAGGGGGAGTAAAGATGATGGACATTTACCAGGAAAGAGCTGTAGCGTTTATTCATCTTATGGAGCTCGATTCCATAATAGATGACTCTGCTGATGACTCTGCTCAAGCTTCTACTATTTTGGCGGCACTCAAATATGTAGAAGAAAATACAGCAGGGAAAAAACATAATGTATGGGGTTCAGAATTGCCAGGGAAACGAATGACCATTTTTTCTAATAGTATAGCGATTTCTTACCCGGTCGAATACGATTCAGGTGCGTTGTATCAATTATTAGTAGACGTATGTCACTTACAGCTCAATTTGTTAGATAGAGGTTTTTTCGTTCGGGGTGGAGTATCTATCGGAAAGCTGTATCATGAGGACAATATGGTATTCGGGCCGGCCCTGGTAGAAGCTCGTCAACTTGAAGCAAAAGCGGCTAAATATGCGCGCGTTGTTTTATCCCAGGAATTCTATCAAGAGGCGCTTGAATATAGATATGAAGCTCATACGATTATAGAAGAAGAAAAATTCCTGTCCCAATTATTATTAAAAGAGAAAAAAGACAATTATTACCTCGATTTTTTCCGGATATCCGAATTTAATACACGTAATGAGGCATTGAATTTTCATAAAAAAATAAAAAAGTTACTAAAGAATCGACTGAAAAATAAGGCATTACCAAAGAAGGCAAGAAGAAAACTTATTTGGTTTAAGAAATATCTCAAATATGCTAAAGATAAGTATGCATTTGAATGAGTTACATAGTTGAGAGCAATAATTTATCAAAATTAAAAAAGCATATACAGAAAAAAATGTCTAAAAATTAGTACCAAGTACTAATAACTAGTGATAAAATATGCGTAAAAGAAAGTTGAGGTGTAATCTAATGATTAAATCTAAAGCACGAATTACAGCAATTGGTACGTATGTTCCCCATAAGAAGCTATTGAATGCAGACTTAGAAAAAATGGTGGATACGAGCGACGAATGGATTATCCAAAGAACGGGCATGAAGGAAAGACGAATTGCAGGAGACGAAGAATATGCTTCCAACCTAGCCTTCCACGCAATTGAGAATCTGGTTGCAACATATAAAAAAGATCTGCAGGACGTTGATTGCATCATTGTGGCGACGACGACTCCGGATTACGCGTTTCCCAGTGTAGCATGCCAAATACAAAACCATTTCAATATTCCCCATACAGGCGCTTTTGATTTAAATGCTACCTGCGCTGGCTTCACATATGGACTACATTTGGCTAACAATTTGATTACCTCTGAGGCGCATAATAAGATTTTAGTAGTCGCTACGGAGACGCTATCAAAAGTAACTGATTATAGTGACCGAACGACTTGTATTTTGTTCGGGGATGGAGCCGGGGCTGTCTTAGTGGAACGGGATGCGGAAAATCCCAGTTTTATAGCTGCACATATGGGCACCAATGGTGAAGGTGGCGCTCACGTATACAGAACAACCTTCGCTACTACGATGGAGGGGAATCCTTTACAAGCGACTGGAAAGATGGTGCAGAACGGAAGAGAAGTATATAAGTGGGCTGCGCGTACTTTACCACTTGGCATACAGGAGCTGCTACATAAAACAGGCTTACAAAAGGATGATATCGACTGGTTTGTACCGCACAGCGCGAACATGAGAATGATTGAATCGATATGCGAAAAGGCCAAATTCCCGATAGAAAAAACACTCACAAGTATGGAATACATGGGGAACACTTCTTCTGCGTCGATTCCATTAGCCTTACATTTAGGAATACAAAAAGAGAAAGTGAAAAATGGCGACACCCTTTTGCTTTATGGTTTTGGGGGAGGGCTTACACATTTAGGGCTTATTGTAAAATGTAATTTGTAGGATTACTTTATGACACCGTTCGATTCTGAACGGTGTTTTTTGTTGTAGACCTGAGAGAAAGAAGTTATTTAATTGACAATAATAATCAATATCATTATAATTTTAATTGAAAATAATTATCATTAGACGGTGTTTTGAAAACGTGAATACATATAGAGTAATCAATCAACCTACAGCAGTATCGGCTCGGCTGCCGTTAAACTGCAAGAACGTATTAATTTGTTTGTGCAAATTTATATATTCACAGTGATATGTGGAAAATAATTAATATGGTTTTTGAATCATGTTAAAGGAGGATGCACTATGGAATTCAGAACAGAGAGGGATACGCTGGGAGAAATCAAAGTACCGGCGGATAAACTATGGGGAGCTCAAACGCAGCGTAGCAGCCAGAACTTTAAAATCGGCACGGAAAAAATTCCCCAAGAGGTAATCCGCGCCTTTGCTATTTTAAAGAAAAGTGCAGCAAAAACAAATCAGCAGCTCGGTAAACTGGAGGAAGATAAGGCAAAGGCGATTGTCCAGGCGGCAGATGAAATTCTGGAGGGCAAGTGGAATGAGCACTTCCCACTTGTAGTCTGGCAGACAGGAAGCGGTACCCAGTCGAATATGAATGTGAATGAAGTGATTGCCCATCGTGCCAATCAACTACTTGAGCAAAGCGGCAGTGAACATCGCATTCACCCTAATGATGACGTCAACAAATCGCAAAGCTCAAACGATACGTTTCCTACGGCCATGCATATAGCCGGGGTATTTGCCGTTGAAGATCAAGTACTTCCGGCTCTGTGCCAACTAAAGGACGTACTTCATCAAAAATCTGAGAAATTTAAAGATATTATTAAAATCGGACGCACACACCTGCAGGATGCTACTCCGTTAACGCTGGGACAGGAGGTAAGCGGCTGGCACCGGATGCTGGAAAAAAGTGAGAAAATGATTAAGGAAAGCGTCCAATCCATGAAGGAGCTTGCTATCGGTGGAACAGCCGTAGGCACCGGTATTAACGCTCATCCTAAATTCGGTGAGATGGTAGCTGCAGAAATTAGCAGGTTTACAGACAAAACGTTTGTTTCTGCTCCGAATAAATTTCATGCTCTGACGAGTCACGACGAAATCGTATATGTACACGGGGCCTTGAAAGCTCTTGCGGCTGATTTGATGAAAATCGCCAATGACGTACGTTGGCTGGCGAGTGGACCACGCACTGGAATTGGAGAAATCATCATTCCTGCCAACGAACCGGGAAGCTCTATTATGCCGGGGAAGGTTAATCCGACACAAAGCGAAGCGATGACGATGGTGGTCTGCCAGGTAATGGGGAATGATGCTACGATCGGGTTCGCTGCCAGCCAGGGGAATTTTGAATTGAATGTTTTCAAGCCTGTCATTATTTATAATTTCCTTCAGTCTGCAAGATTGCTTGCAGATGCGATGGTTTCCTTTAATGAACATTGCGCGGTTGGTATAGAGCCGAACCTTGAAATAATTAAGCATAACTTGAATCGGTCGCTTATGCTTGTTACGGCGTTGAATCCTCATATCGGCTATGAGAATGCGGCTGCTATCGCGAAGCTGGCCCACAAGGAAGGGCTAACGCTCAAAGAAGCCGCCATTAAAACAAACCTGCTTACGGAAGAACAATTTGACCAGATTGTACGGCCTGAGAATATGATCCATCCTAGTGAATAAGAAGATGCTTGAGTAATACGAGAGGAAGTGAGCGTTTTGTGGCAGACTTTACCCATTTCTAAAGAATTGTACGGTTTTTTGCCTGAATCGAACTGGCATGAAGCCTGGACAGCTACTGCAATGATTGTAGAAACGGAGCATAAGCTAGAAATCCATGCAGATATTCATGTGTACTATGTGAAAAACAAGGAGGAATTCGAGCTCCTTCTGGAAGCGATTCGTCATCTGGCCGGTATCAAAAAAGAAGAAATGGCAAAGGAAAGCTGCATGATTCATTTCCGTTGCAAAGGCATCTCGACGTTTACGCTTGATGACTCCATGCCGGTTCAGTATCATTCCGGTGGAGATATACTTGTCGATACGGAATTCTCTGAAGAGCTGGCATCGTAATGATTTAATGATTGGGACTCCCCTCTGGATAAGAAGGGGAGTCTTTTAGCTAATTAACCCGTTTGATTTGTGATACATTTATGTGGTAAAAAAGGGGGGGGATTCAGCTGAAGGGGAAGTGGAGTATGCAAAAAATAAGCCTTGCTTTGTTCATTGCTTTATTGGTCATATATACAGGAGCATGCAGCCAGAAATCAGTAGTACAAAAAATAACACAGTTTAGGGGAGAGGGAAAAGAGTGGTCTGCAACTTACATATACGACCCAGAATTATATAATGATAAGAAAGTAAACTGGATTGAATTAATGTATAAAGGATCGGATATGCCCGAATTAGAAGATATTGATATACAGCTGAAAACACGTGATATTATTGCCACTGGAAATGTAGGTGATATGGAAACGAAACGAATTAGTAAAAAAATGATAGCGTTTCTCGTTGGTACTATGAACAATCAAACATATCAAAATGATACATATAGATTAAAAATTACATGCAACGGGAAGCAAGAAGAGGTCTTATATTTACGAGCGAAGGAATAAGTATAATTGTTTTGCTGCTTTTTACCCCCCCATTCCATATCTGGAATGGGGGTATGCTCATTTCATGAATCAATCGTACCTTGCTTTTTTTCTGCTATTAATCCTATTTATTCATAAAATTGCCATATATATCACACAAGTTGCACACAACAATTTATTAACATTTATATTGTGGATAACGAAAATACAAGGAGTCATATATGGTACATAAGTTAATACGTAACCGGTTTGCTATTATTGCTTCTTTGCTAATCATCACTGTCATTTTTGTCATTGTTTATCAATTCATGTGGGGTTCGAGGCAGTTACCTGTAATCGACAAAGCACCGTCCTTTACGATGTCAGACATGTACGGGAAACCAGTATCCTTACAAGAATTGGATGGAAAGGTACGCCTCGTCTCATTTCATTACACACGTTGTCCAGATATTTGCCAGGCAACGAATTTGAATATTATCCGTATCCAGCAGAAATTGAAGGAAGAGGGGGTGCTTGGTAATAAAACACAGCTATTGACCATTACATTCGATCCGAAAAATGACACGGAAGAAGTGCTGCAGCGCTATACGGCAGAAAGGAACATTCAACCGGAGGGCTGGAGATTCCTGCGCGGTACGCCGGAACAAACAAAGGAAGTGCTTGATGGGTTTAAGGTGTATGTAGAGGATTCAGGAAATGGGTTCCTCACTCACTCCAACGAGCTATTTTTGCTTGACGGTCAGGAGAATATACGTGCGATTTACAAAATGGGTGATCAAATGGACAATGAGCAAATTTTCAAGGATATGAAGGCATTACTACAGTAATGGTATCGTCATATTCCTTTCGAAATCTTTTCACAGTTCTTACACCACTTGTAACTATAATAGAACGAAGCAAGCTCAGGCGTACGATTATGGAGGGGGTTTTTATAGAAAGAGTTATCGTTCTTTTATTGTTTTCTTTTTTTACAGCCATGTCGTATGCGCATGCAGAACAAGAAGTATCAATCGAACAGCTCATTACACAGGCCAAGCCTGGACAGACAGTAATCGTTCCCTCTGGTATTTATAAAGGTCCACTTACGATTGACAAGCCTGTTATCTTACAGGCGAAACCAGGCGCCATTCTCGAAGGGAATGGTATGGGGAGTGTACTAACCATTACGGCGAATGGAGTCACGGTAGAAGGGTTGACTATCCGAAATAGCGGGCAGGATGTAACCGCGCATGACGCAGGTATTCTGATTCAGGGAAACGATACGATTGTACGAAATAACGACATTCAAGACACGCTGTTCGGCATTCATCTGGACCGAAGCTCTGCTTGTCTGGTATCGGATAATTTTATTCAGGGGGATAAAGAAGCTCCAGTTGCACGACGAGGAAACGGAATTCAAATTACAGCAGGCGGAAAGCACACGATTGAACGCAACCGGCTTACTGAAGTCCAGGATGGCGTGTATTTTGACCAAACGGTTCGCAATACAGTAAAGCAAAATACGGTACAAAATTCCCGCTACGGTTACCATGTGATGTTCTCGGATGATAACCGCATCGTGTCCAATGTGACAGAGGACAGTGTAATCGGTGCGATGATTATGTCAGCAAGAGGGATCGAAGTTCAGGATAACATTTTCCGTGATCAGCTGGATGTGCAAGGATGTGGCTTGTTTCTATATGATGTGCAGAATGGTCTCGTCAAAGGAAACAAGCTGCTCAATAATACAACGGGTATTACGATGGACACGGTTCAAGACACGCTCCTGCAAAAAAATCTGGTCGCTTATAACGCGATGGGAGTTAAGCGCGAAGGGGAAATAGAAGCTACTCATCTAACCGAGAATGCCTTCATCGCTAATGTGCGTCAGATCGGTGATGGTACGAATTGGTCAACTGAAGTATGGAGCCGACAAGCACACGGCAACTACTGGGACGATTACAGAGGATGGGACTTCAATAAGGATGGAGTTGGGGACGGTGCTTACCGTATGGCCGACGATATGCTCAAAGCATTTGAGGACAACCCCTTGCTTGGTATTTTTTATGCCGGTCCCCTGCATCAATTGATGGATCAGATCGCGTCTGCTTATCCTGTGGTCGATGAATATCCGCTTATGAATGTTCCATTTACAGAATAAAACAAAGAGGAGAAGTGAATAGCATGTTAGAGAAGAGAAAAGGATTATGGGTAATTACCGGAATGATATTTTGTTTGCTGGTGCTTGCAGCCTGCGGCAAGAAGGAAAGTGTACAGCCCCAGCCTATTGATGAAGCAGTGGATACGTGCGCTCAATGCCATATGGCCATTAAAAATAACGGATATGCAGCTCAATACGTAACAGCAGACGGAAAAAGCGTTAAATTCGACGATATAGGTTGCCTGCATAAGTATGTAGGGGAACATAAAGAAGAAAATATTGTGGAAAGCTTTGTACAGGACAGCGGAACGAAAGAATGGGTAACACTGAAAGACGCTACATATGTAGATGCGATGAATGTGTCGACGCCGATGGGATATGGTGTGCACGCGTTTAAAGATAAAGCGGCTGCGGAGAAGTTCATTCAGGAAAAAGGAACAGGGAAAGTTATGACATATGAGCAATTGCAACAACACGAGTGGAAGATGGACAAGAGCAAAATGATGCCGCATGAAGGTATGCAGCATGGAGATATGAAACATGACGCGAAGCAGGACCATGGCGGACAGCATGGTGATAGCAAGCAGCACGAAGAAATGAAAGGCGAGCATAAGTAATGAGACGAATTGGCATTCGTCAGGTGAAGGCTGTGGTCGGATACGAGTGGCAAATGATGCTGCGAAGTCGCTGGCTCGCGGCCTTTGCCGCCTTATTTGTCATATTGGGCGTGTTTTTATCTTATTGGAATCATACGTTGTTCTCAAGCACGGGAGCGAGCGGGATGACCCGGCAATCCATGATGCTGTTGAATATGGTGCTTCAGCTTGCACCGCTTATGGGAGTATTGCTCTCATCTCTTTCGCTTTCTGGTGAGCGGAGCGACGGAATGACCCGACTGTTACATACGTATCCGCTAACAGAGACTCAGTACGTAATCGGAAAGTTCTTGGGTCTGTTTCTAGCGTTAATATGCGCTGTATTGGCAGGAACGATGATTGCGTATGTCAGCCTGGCGGTTTTTGGACAAGGCGGTTCCTTGCAGGCCATAGGAGCATTGCTGCTTACAAGCATTCCGTTGCTTTCTGCCTTTTCTTCCTTAGGCTTATGGTTGGGAAGCAGGGTAAGAAGTAGGCTGAATGCGATAGCGGGCAGCCTTTTTTTGTGGTTTTTCCTAGTGTATATCTACGGCATGGGCGTAATGGCTGCATTGCCGATTCTGCCTCGTACGATGCAGGAGGGTGCACTGGCGATACTGCTGACGCTTAACCCGGTAGAAGCTGTGCGTATTGGTGCGGTCTTTTGGCAGGGACAAGGATACATATATGGCCCCACTTTTTATTACTGGGAGCAGGCTATTCGTTCTCCAGTAGGGATGATTGGCAGCGTAGTGCTTGTTATCCTGTACAGCACGATTCCTTTGTTCTTTGCGATGCGAAAACTGAGAAAAGGGGAGTAACATATGATACAACTGGAGGAAGTAAGCAAAACATATGGCAATCATACAGCTCTCTATCCTTTTTCCGCAACGATTCAACCTGGAACGTGTCTAGCGCTATGCGGTGGCAATGGCGCGGGAAAAAGCACATTGCTATCCATATTGGCAGGGATTGTCCGTCCTGATAAAGGACGGATAGTCGGAGTGGAGAAGCAATGTATTGGATATATGCCGGATGCTTTGCATATTCCTGCGGGAGTTAGCGCACGTCGTTGGTTAGTATATTTGGCGCAGTTGAGAGGAACGAAAAAAAATAGAGTAGAAGAAGTTTTAGATAGGGTGGGATTGACAGATGCCGCCGGAAGGGAGCCATCCTCCTATTCACGCGGCATGATGCAGCGTCTTTTGTTTGCCCAGATGATACTAGGTGAGCCGGATATCCTGTTGATGGATGAACCAGGAAATGGACTGGACCCTTTCTGGGTGGAAGAATGGAAACAATGGATCGAAACATATCGCAAAAGGGGTGCAACGATTATTTTTTCCTCCCATTTGTTGCACGATGTACTGGCGGTCTCTGAACGAATTTTACTCATGCATAACGGGCGGTTACTGAAGGATGAACCGGCAGAGGCGTGGCGTAGCGATGTACGTTCTCCTGAACAGCGTTTCCTCGATCTTACGAAAAGTACACCTATATTGGACGAGTAAGACGAAGCAGGTAAGATAAGGATACAAGGAGCAGACTATGGTTACAGTAAGAAAAGAAAAAAATAGAATGGCACTTATTTTTTTGCTTTTGTTAGGTATTACAGTGTGGTCGCTAATCCCCTTTCATGTAAAGGCTCAAAATATATCAGGGACCACAACAGTTCAACAGGAGCAGACAGGGGAAGGAAAAGCGTACAAGCTGCTTAAGACGACGCCGGAAGACGGTGCGATTCTATCGGCTACACCTAAGGAAGTGCGGTTGACGTTTGCACAACCGACAGAAATAGAATATGCCTCCATTTTTGATAATCGAAACAAGGAGTACAGTACAGGAAAGCTCAAAACAGATCCGAAAGACCCACGTCAAATTATTTTGACGACCGCCAAAGAGCTACCACCAGGAACATATGGAGTCGAATGGGTTTTGAGGACAGCTCCTTCTGCTAATAAGAAGGACCCGAATGCAAAGCTACGCGGACAGATTTATTTTGCCATTCAATCGCTTTCCCCTACACCAAAGGGTGGGGGTGCGGGGCTGGTTGAACAATTAAGCGCGGAAACACTTCCGAATTGGGCTGTCTTTTGGGGGATGGCTGTCTCGTTCGGTGGGACATTCTTCGTACGATATATTGCTCGGGGAAAAGAATATCATAAGCGCTGGCAGTACTGGCAAATTCCTATTTATTTTCTCACCTCAACGGCTGCACTGGTGTTGTTTTTGGTGCGAAATGCTGCAATACCTGAGGTGACACCTGTTGAATTGGCTTCACTTCGTATCGGATGGGTACCGCTAGTACAATTTTTTATGTTTGCACTTATTTTTGGAATTACGTATACGAGATGGACGCTTCCATTTCTCGGCATTGCATTGATGTTGAATGTAATTGTTGGACGCTCTTATACAGTCGAATATGGCGGATGGATGGCGATGCTAATGAACGGGATTCATCTATTCGCACTATCCATCTGGTTGGGCGGCATCTTTGCATTGTTAGTATTAGCTCCAAAAGAGGGTAAATGGAAATGGTTTAAGGAAAAAGGAGCGGAATTCTCACGTTGGGCCATGATTAGCATCGTATTGCTTATTCTGACAGGTATTGCGATGACAGTCGATTATGCACCGACCTGGGATGAGTTTATTCGTAGCGTGTGGGGTATTTCAATTCTAGTAAAAGCAGGTCTTGTCATCTTGATTGTGCTACTCGGTTGCCTACAGGTACGATATGTGAGGAAAGGGACAGAAAAGGGAGCCGGTTGGTTTGCCCGCAAAATCAGGTGGGAACTCTGGCTTGGGGCAACCGCTTTGCTTATAGCTGGGGCGCTTGTCAATTTTGTGCCTGCTGTTTCGAAAGTCGATAACGCACCGGTTCAGGTAACGAAGCAAGGAATTACTGTATACGCGACCATCTCACCGTTCGTATCAGGTTTTAATGATGTGAAGATTCATTTTGATAGGGATACTCCAGAGTTCAAGGAAGTATATGTGCGGTTCTCAGAACTGACAGGATACAATGTAGTAAACAGAGCGTTTGCCCTTGGAAAAGGAAGCTATGTAGTCTCAGGTGATCAGATGCGTTCACCGAGCTCTACCTATGTAAATGTAGAAGCAGTTACCCTGGACGGACAGAGAATTGTTTTTACGTTTCCGCCACGGGGCACTGCCTGGTGTGATATATAAAGTAAAACATCACACCTGCTGATGATCCATAGATTGGAAGGGATAAGATGCACGCATCGGCGTGTTTTCTCATCTTTTTCTTTCAAGGAAGAGATATGGTCGCTTTGTTGCGCCAAGGCCGGACCGACAAAACATCCGGGTTTTTCGGGTACGGGAGACAGTTGCCGATCGATTTCGTCCTTGGCGCCACACGCTCCACACGATAAAGAAAACTTAGCTGGTGCCGCAGGCAACAGCTCTAGCTGCCCTTATGCAGCTCTGTAGAAAAACAAGAGGGACGCACGACGTACGCGTCCTTCTTTTCTATCCATCTACGGATATCAAGGGTGTTGATTGTTCAAAGAGGGAAAGACCGCCACAACGGGATACAAACAAGGCTTTTTCTAATTGATACTAGCAGCGGATAATAAAAAATGTTATTATGATAATGATTATCATTATCTTTATTTCAAATAGCAGTAATAGGAGGAGATATGCTGTGGTTTCATCGCTTGAATCGATAATAACTTCGAGAAGAACCGTTCGCAAAACAAAAAGCTCTCCCATTCCTTTGGAAATTATTGAAGATATTTTGGAGAAGGCTGCCTATGCCCCATTTCATAGCGAGGTCGAGCCATGGTCTGTAAAAATAGCATCTACGGAGGAAGAAAAACAATATTTCTTTGATTGTATCCTGCGAAGCTATGAGCGGACTGGAGTGTTCGCTTCTTATTCAGAGGAGCAAGTGGAAAAGGTAAAGGCCGCTTATAAAGAGTACCTTTCATCAACACCTGTTACGATGATTGTTGCAACAGACGTATTTCAGGATGAGAAGAAAGACTTTGAATCCATCGGAGCAACATGCTCATTTATCCAAAATATTCAATTGCTATCATGGGAGAAGAATATAGGGACGGTGTGGCGTACGAATCCGTATATTTTTGACCCCGTGTTTGCGAAAGATATTGGCATACCGCCTTCAAAAAAGGTGATAGGGTCTGTTCACTTAGGCTATCCCGAACAAGTACCGAAGGCGAAAGAGAGAAGACCTGTTCATGAGTGGATGACACGTATAGCCCCGTAATAAAAAGTACGGTAATAAAATAAGTAGAGAAATCTCTTTTGGTGCAATGAGAGAGGATCAGAAGAATAGAACAGGCTTATTTTGTAGCACCGTTCAAAGTTTGAACGGTGTTTTTTGTCTTTAAGTTGCTTTTTCAATCCAGAGAAATTGCCGGAAAAGGCTGAAGAGCGTTCCTGTTGATGTTATACAGAATCGGATAAGGACGGTGAAGGACGATGATTCACAATGAATCCGTTAAGGAGGAAGACGCCGATTTTTTGTTGGATGACGTGTTGTTTAAGCTTCGGGATATAGAGCTTGTCAAAGGGGACTGTGACTGGCGGATCGAACAACAGTTTACTATCTCGTACGTGTTGCTGGTGGTGATAAACGGACAAGGCCGATTATCGATTGGTACGCATGATTACCGATTGCGGCCAGACACTGTATATGTATGTTCTCCCAAGCAGACTTTTGGATCCGTGGTGGAGCAATCGGATGAAATGCAGATGTTTCTACTCAAGTTCGATGCAGTTGGGGAAGCAAGGCAGGGAGAGAAGCCCTTATTTCCATTGGTTGGGGAGGTTCCGATCCATTCTACAGGCCAGATTGCTTTTATGTGTGAGGCGATTTACAGTCAGAGATACAGTCAGGATGGGCTGGAACGTTTCCGGAGTCAGGTTACGTTTCAGGAATTACTCTATTGCATCTTGAAAAACAGTCGCTTGATACCAAAGGATTCACAAACGGCACTCGAACGTACAAAAGAATATATGGAAGAGCATTATAACGACAATGTAACAATCGATCAGCTAGCCCGTATGACGGAAATCAGTCCTAAGTATTTTGTAGACTTGTTTAAAAAAACGTACGGTATAAGTGCAATCGATTATTTGACCGAATTACGGATAAACCGGGCCAAACAATTTATGGCGCAGACCAATGTCAAGCTACAGGATGTTGCCCGACAAGTCGGCTATAACGACCCGTTTTATTTCAGCCGTAAGTTCAAGAAGGAAGTCGGCGTATCTCCTACGGTATATATGAAAAGCCGTCGTCGCAAGATTGCTGCTTATGAACCTTCGGTTATCGGTCAATTACTCGCACTCAAGATTATCCCGTATGCTGCGCCGCTTCACCCAAAATGGACAGCCCATTATCATAGAATATACCGTAACGATATTCCTGTACATCTTAGTGCTTATCGTCAAAACCAACACTGGGAGAACAATATTGAAACGCTTCTTCACGCCCGCCCAGATGTTGTGATTAGTGCGAGTGAATTAGCTATCAGAGAGAAAGAGAGACTGGAGAAGGTTGCGCCTGTCTTTTACGTTCCATGGACAGAGAGGAATTGGCGAGAGCACTTACAGCTCACAGCCGAGTTTTTAGGGCAATCGGAAGAAGCAGAGCACTGGCTTACAAGCTATGACCGAAAAGTGAAGATAGCCAGAGAACAGTTAAAGCGTAAGGTGCAGGACGATACTTTCCTCATTGTGCGTATTTTAAAGCAGAATCTGTATGCTTACAGTAATCGGAGTATGGCCGAAGTGGTCTATCATGATTTGCAGCTATCCCCTGCACATCCTTCCGACCAGCCTGTCTACAATCAACGGATAACGCTTGAACAGTTAGCCAGTTTCGATGCCGATCATCTTCTATTAACGGTTTGCCAGGAGACGGAAACGCTGGAATATTGGAAAACGCTGCAATACTTGATGCTGTGGCAGGAGTTAAAGGCAGTCCGGAATAATCGGGTCCATCTGATTTCGTCGGATCCGTGGTATGAATACTCCGCCTCTGCCCACGAACGCATCGTCGATGAACTGGTAAGGATTTTTTCTGGAAATTATCCAAAATGATTCTGGATATTCTCCATGGTTAGAAAAAGGAGAACGTTCTATAATCAATAATGATAATTGTTATCAATTAATTATAGGACAGCCGGGAGGAGAACTGTAAAGAAGATGAAGAAGAAATATATGAGTTTCGGTCTTATTGCTTTATTGACTTTAATGTTGACAGCTTGCGGTACGAATAATGAAGCGTCAACGACAAACGTAGCAGGGAATACAGCGGAAAAGAAAGCAGGTGAAGCTGCATCGAAGGAAACAAGGACCATTCATTACCTAGGCAAAGAATATACTGTTCCTGCAAAGACGGAGCGAATTGTAATTGCCGGTAGCATGGAATCGATGGAAGATTCAGTTGTGCTTGATGTTCAGCCGACTGGGGGCATTACTGTAGGTGGAAAATTCCCGCCTATCTTTGCTAAAGTTACAGGCTCTACTGTACCGATAGGAGAGAAAATGCAGCCTAACATCGAAGCAATTCTGAAGCTCAAACCGGATGTTATTCTGGGAAGCACCAAGTTTCCTGCGGATGCCACAGAAAAATTCAAGAAAATTGCCCCTACAATTCTTGTTTCCCATGTATCTGCCAATTGGGAAGACAACCTTCGTTTGCTGGCAGAACTGACTGGTAAACAAGAGAAGGCAGAACAAGTCTTGCAGAAATATAAGGACGATGTTGCAGTGGCCAAGACAAAGTTAGGAGAAAGCATCAAGGATAAAAAAGTTGTCGTCATCCGACTTAGAAGCGGTAATATCAACATTTATCCGGAAAAGGTGTTCTTTAATTCTTCGTTATATGCGGATTTAGGATTTACTGCACCGAAAGAAGTGAAAGCTGCTAAAGCACAGGAAATGATTTCACTGGAGAAGTTCAGTGAAATGAATCCGGATTATTTGTTTGTACAATTCTCTGGAGATGAGAATAAAGATCATCCGAAAGCGCTGGAAGAATTGCAAAACAATCCGATTTGGCAGAGCATCAATGCAGTGAAAAACGGCAAAGTATTCGTCAATGTTGTCGATCCGCTTGCACAGGGCGGTACAGCATGGAGTAAAATCAACTTCCTGCAAGCGGCTGTTGAGAAGCTGTCCAAACCATAATACAGGGTGAATAGAACGATATGCGACTAAGAGCTTCTTTGCCGGTTATTATTTTATGTGTTTCACCGCTTATCATTATATTCACGATTCTGCTGTCTATTCTTTACGGAGCAAAAAACATAGATGCGGACACGGTTTGGGAAGCGATTTTCTTTTTCGACCCAAGTAATGTCAATCATCAAATTATAATGCATTCCCGTTTGCCGAGGGCAATCGGAGCGCTTTTAATCGGTGCATTTCTGGCTATATCTGGAGCTCTGATGCAGGGGATGACAAGAAATTATCTTGCATCCCCTTCTATTATGGGGGTTTCTGATGGATCGGCTTTTGCCATTACGTTCTGTATGATTTTTATACCGAACGCCTCTTCTTTAGATATGATAGTGTATTCGCTTATCGGTTCGGCGTTTGGTGTAGGTGTTACGTTTGGGCTGGCCTCGCTTTTACCGAACGGAATGTCCCCGGTACGAATGGCGATTATCGGGGTTATTATTGGAACGTTTTTGAGCAGCGTTTCAGCGGCGCTGGCCTCGTATTTTCAGGTCTCACAAAGTGTTAGCTTTTGGTATAACGCCCGCCTGCATCAAATAAATCCAGATATGATAACACTTGCGATTCCTTTTGCGATAGCTGGCATTGCCATGGCGCTTTTCATTTCCCGCTCGATTACGGTTCTGTCGTTAGGTGAGGAGATGTCTATTAGCCTTGGGCAGAGAACATTGCTTGTAAAATTGATTGCTACTGCTTCCGTTGTCATTCTCACAGGTATTTCCGTTGCTTTGGTCGGAAAAATCGGATTTGTAGGTCTCATTATTCCTCATATCACTCGATTTTTAGTCGGTATTGATTACAGGCGAGTTATACCGTACGCAGGCATTCTCGGTGGAATTTTTCTGGCGTTATCCGACATATTGAGCCGGTTCCTGAACTATCCTTTTGAAACGCCGATCGGGGTGGTTACTTCTCTGTTTGGTGTTCCTTTCTTCCTCTATTTAATTCGAAAGAGGGGAGGGAAAAAGCATGCATAAGGACTCGGCAAGAAGGTATTGGACGGTTTTGCTCGCAAGTTGCGGAACCATTCTGGTTGTAGCGTATATCAGTTTGACGAATGGTATATTTGATATGACGGTTGCCGATGTAATGAGGACTCTTCTCCGAACTCATCCGGTTCCGGAGCATGATTTAGTTATCTTTGACTTTCGCCTGCCGCGGATTGTCATTGCTGCTCTAGTTGGCTTGGGGCTTGGTGTGGCAGGAGCCGCCATTCAAGGGATAACGAGGAATGGACTGGCCGATCCGGGTATTTTGGGAATCAATGCGGGAGCAGGAGCTGCTATTGTCATTTTTATGTTTTTCTTTGAAGGACAAATAACTGGTACAGGATGGTTATCCGTCATGGCGAGACCGCTGTTTGGTCTAGCTGGCGGCCTGGGAGCGGCTCTTCTTATCTATATTTTTGCGTGGAGAGGAGGGAAGCTGGACCCCCAGCGTCTCATATTAGCAGGGATTGCTATCGGTTCCGGGTTTGGAGCCTTATCTTTGTATCTGTCATTAAAAATGAATGCGCAGGATTTTGAGATGGCAACGGTATGGCTGACGGGAAGCATCTGGAATGCGAACTGGGATTATATCGTGTCTATGCTGCCGTGGCTTTTGATTTTCGTTCCGGTTATTATGAGAAAATCCACTATTCTTGATTTGTTTCAATTGGAGGAGAATAGTGTCAAGGGCCTTGGAGTTGCTACGGAAAAAGAAAGAAGCATATTGCTACTAAGCAGCATCGGAATCGTGAGCGCATGTGTTGCTGTTTCGGGAAGCATCGGGTTTGTCGGTCTGATTGCTCCCCATATCGCCAGGCGTCTGGTCGGTATCCATCATTATCGGGTCGTTCCCATCTCCGGAACAATCGGCATGTTGCTGGTCATTGTCTCCGACTTTATTGCCAAAACTGTTTTTGCTCCGGCAGAACTGCAGGTAGGAATCGTTATTTCAATCATCGGGGTTCCTTATTTCGTATACTTGCTGTTTAAAGCGAGAGCATAGAAGAGAATATGAATGATATGAATACGATAAAGTGTAATCGTACATTTTTAATTGGTGGGAAGTGTTGACAAATAAAAATGAACAATGTAAAATTTGTGAAAATATGATCAATAGCTAAGAAGAGGAGCAAGATGAAGGCTCTTATATACAGAGATCGATACATTTGCTGAGAGTATCGTTATTAACCGTCATCGACTCGCCTCAGAGCTGATTCTCTGAAATTAAGTAAGAGAAGACGATTAACACCCGTTATCGTGTTTGAGTTGAGCTGATACTCATAAAGGCCGTATGCTGTGAAGCGTATGGCAAATAAGGGTGGTACCACGTTAGGAAATAGAACTCCTGTCGTCCCTTGTGCTTTTGCACAAGCCGGATGATGGGAGTTTTTTATTTCATATAACAATATGAAGGAGGAACTCGTATGAGAAAAATCCATGTGTTTGATACGACACTAAGAGACGGAGAACAGTCTCCTGGTGTCCATCTCACAACGGATGAAAAGGTGAAAATCGCCTTGCAGCTGGAGAAGTTGGGAGTGGACCGAATTGAAGCAGGTTTTCCGGCTTCATCACCGGGAGAGATTGTCAGTGTGAAAGAGGTTTCCAGAGTAGTAAAAAATGCAAGCATTTCCGCTTTGTCGAGGGCGAATCAAAAGGATATTGAAGCTGCAAGAGACGCGTTAAAAGGTGCTGCAACACCTTGCCTACACATCGTTCTTGCAACTTCACCCATACATCGTAAATATAAACTAAATATGACCAAGGAGCAAGTTTTAGAGGCGGCAGAATCATCGATTCGCTATGGAAAAAAATATTTTAACGAGATCGAGTTTTCATGCGAGGACGCTAGCCGGACCGAAATCGAGTTTCTTTATGAAATCGTTCGTACGGCGATTAAAGCGGGAGCAACCGTCGTTAATCTTCCGGATACAGTCGGATATGCGTCTCCTGAAACGTTCGGCCATATGTTTAAGCAAATAAAAGAAAACGTTCCTGGAATTGAAAAAATCTTATTAAGCACCCATTGCCATAACGATCTTGGGATGGCGACGGCTAATACATTGGCGGCAATTTATAACGGTGTTGACCAAATCGAAGGCACCATTAATGGCATCGGTGAGAGAGCGGGAAATACCGCGATTGAGGAAGTGGCATTGGCCCTTGAGACGAGAAGTGATGTGTATCAAGCAAAAACTTCTCTCGTGTTAAACGAAATATATGCAACAAGCCGCATGGTAAGCAAGATGACCGGAATGATGGTACAGCGCAATAAAGCCATTGTCGGGGACCATGCCTTCTCTCACGAATCCGGCATTCATCAAGACGGGATGCTGAAGGAGCCAACCACATATGAAATCATTCGCCCGGAGACTATCGGCATTGCCAGCAGTACGCTTGTATTAGGCAAGCACTCGGGACGCCATGCACTGAAGGAAAAGATTAAAAGCATGGGCTTTGATTTATCGAAGGATGAAATCACTGCTGTTTTCCATGAATTTAAAAATTTAGTTGATAAGAAGAAATACGTTGTAGATGAAGACATACGTGCATTGGTCGATCAGCAAATGGTCCATGATACCGAGGGCTTTTCGTTGACGGATATCTCAATCGCTTATCCGAATCAACAGGCTGAAGTGTCTGTTGCTTTGGAAGATAGGACTTCTAACGTATATGAAGCTACAGTTCAGGGGAACGGAGCGATTGATGCGTTGTTCCAGGCGATTGATCAGGCGATCAATACAACATTTTCGTTGGAGGACTACACAATCCGTTCAAATACCGCAGGCAAAGATGCACTAGGAGAAGTTTATGTTGTGCTGAAGAAGGATGGAAGAGAAGTGCAGGGAAGAGGCATTGATACAGATATTATAAAAGCGAGTGCACAGGCATATATTAAAGCGATCAATCGCTACTACGAGAATCGAGAGAAGCAGCAGGTCGGTAGCAGCGACTATTCATTCACCATCTAGTATAGCAAAGGGGCTGACTCATAGTGTTATGAGTCAGTCTTTTTTTATGGGAAACCATAGAGCAAATAGATGTATTATATAAAATTTTTTGATTGAAGTTTCATAACAATCATGTATAATATTCTAGGTTGAAAGTAAACTTATAGTTTTGTAAAAGTAAACTTTATAATTAAAAGTTTACTCATTTTAATAGATAAGGAAGTATATGTCGCTATAAAGGAAGAAAGTGACATATTGTTTCTTCTGCTCGTATCACTTGAAAAACTCGCCTGAAGTGACACAAAGCGACCGTTTGGCCTCGTCGTGGAAAAAGGACGAGCGGTAACGCCCGCGAGTTTTTCTTAAACAAAATTGAGGGTCATATGATGCAAATCGGAAAAAAGATTAAAAATTTACGTTTGAAAAAAGGGTTAACGCAAGAAGAACTTGGTGAGCGTACAGATTTAACGAAAGGGTATATATCACAGCTCGAACGTGACTTAAGCTCTCCTGCACTCGAAACGTTTTTCAGCATTCTGGAGGTACTCGGCTGCACTCCCAAGGAATTCTTCGATGAAGAAGAACGGGAACAGAAGGTCGTATACAGGGAAGATGACCAGACTGGCTACGTCGACGAGGATCGCGGCTATCATATTCAATGGCTCGTTCCAGAATCGAACGAGAAAGAAATGGAGCCGATCAGGCTAACTCTTCAGGCAACCGGCGAATTCAAGCAATTTGAGCCCTCTCTTTCCGAAACGTTCGCCTATGTATTGAGTGGGCGTATTATTGTCCGGCTGGGCAGACGAACGTATTATGCAGAAGCCGGCGAAGCTATCTACTTCCATGCATCGGATGAACATCAAATTATTAACGACTTCAATGGACCATCAGAGCTGATCCTGGTCGCTACCGAGTCTTATTTATAATCTTATTTTACCCATTTGTTAAGGGGGGCTATTGATGGCAGAACATACGATTATTCGCTTTGAACAGGTTACAAAACAATACGATGATGATCCGGCCGTATTGGATAATGTTAGCTTTGAAATTGAACGTGGGAAATTCTATACCTTGCTCGGTCCTTCGGGTTGCGGTAAAACGACGATTCTTCGTCTGATTGCAGGCTTTATGGAGCCATCCGAAGGGAAAATTTATTTTAACGGAAACGTGATTAATAACGTGCCTGCCAATGAACGTCAGGTGAATACCGTATTTCAAGATTATGCGCTGTTTCCTCATTTAAATGTATTTGAGAATGTGGCGTTCGGCTTGCGCATTAAAAAGATGAAGAATGCCGCCATTACCGAGAAGGTAAAGGAAGCCCTTCGTTTTGTTAACTTGGATGGTTACGAAACAAGGGAAATCAGGGAGATGTCCGGCGGGCAACGCCAGCGTGTAGCCATTGCACGGGCGATCGTTAACGAGCCGGAGGTTATCCTTCTGGATGAACCGTTATCTGCCCTCGATTTGAAGCTTCGGACGGAAATGCAGTATGAATTGCGTGAGCTACAGCGCCGTCTTGGCATTACGTTCATTTTCGTTACGCATGATCAGGAAGAGGCACTAGCTATGTCAGATGAGATTTTTGTCTTGAATAAAGGGAAGATCCAGCAGAGTGGAACCCCGACAGACATCTATGATGAACCGATTAATCGTTTTGTCGCAGATTTCATTGGAGAATCTAACATTATTCCAGGCAAGATGATTAGAGACTTCCTAGTAGAGTTCGATGGCAAGCAGTTTGAATGCGTGGATCAGGGCTTTAATCCAAACGAGTCGATCGAGATCGTGATTCGTCCCGAAGATTTGGAGATTACCGGACGTGAGCAAGGAAAACTTCAGGTGCGTGTCGATTCCCAGCTTTTCCGTGGTGTTCACTATGAGATTTGCTGCTATGATGCGGAAGGAAACGAATGGCTTGTTCATTCAACGAAAAAGGCTACAGTGGGTGATGAGATAGGCCTTTATTTTGATCCGGAAGCCATCCATGTTATGCGTTTTGGAGAAACGGAAGAAGAATTCGATAAGCGTCTTGAAGCGTATGATGAGGGCAGCCATGGACAATAAAACACGTAATATTTATCTCATTCCGTACGTTTTATGGATTGTTCTGTTTGTTATTGCGCCGGTTCTCCTTATCCTTTATTATTCTTTTTTTAATGTTGAAGGTCAGTTTACGTTTGAGAATTACGAGAAATTTTTCACTCCGGTTTATTTGAAGATGACTGTAAGTTCGTTCTGGTATGCCTTTTTAATTACGGCTTTTTCCTTGCTTATCGCCTATCCGACAGCGTATTTGCTGACGAGAACAAAGCATAAACAGCTGTGGCTGTTGCTTATTATTTTACCATCATGGATTAATTTGCTGCTTAAAGCTTACGCATTTCTCGGTATTTTTGGTACATACGGACCGGCGAACGCACTGCTGGAAGTGTTCGGAATCGGAACACAGCAAATTTTGTTCACCGACTTCAGCTTTGTTTTCGTTTCGGTGTACATTTTTATTCCGTTTATGATATTACCTATTTTTAATTCGCTGGAAGAGTTGAACCCGTCTTTTATTGATGCGGCGCGCGATCTTGGGGCATCGGCGTGGACAACATTTCGACGCGTGATTTTCCCACTGACACTCGATGGGGTGAAATCAGGTTGCCAGGCGGTCTTTATACCGGCATTATCTTTATTTATGATTACCCGCCTGATTGCAGGAAATCGTGTGATTACACTTGGGACTGCGATTGAACAGCATTTTCTCGTCACGCAGGATTGGGGTATGGGATCAACCATTGCCGTCTTTCTTATTATTGCGATGGCGATTATTATGATTCTAACAGGAAATCGGAAGTGAGGAGTGTAGTATGAAAAGAAATGGAAAGCTCTCGAATATTTACCTGTTCATCGTCTTTATCATCTTATACGCTCCGATTTTCTATTTAATGTACTATTCCTTTAACAGTGGCGGCTCTATGCATGATTTTGAGAGCTTTACACTTGAGTGGTATAAAGAGGTGTTCCAGGACACACGTTTATTGATTATCGTTTTGAATACGTTTGTTATCGCGCTTCTATCGGCAGCTATCTCCACCATTTTAGGCGTGCTCGGAGCTCTGGCGATTATGTACGTCAGAAGGCGACAAGTAAAAAATACGCTGCTTACGCTAAATAACGTGCTGATTGTAAGTCCTGACGTTATTATCGGGGCTTCTTTCTTAATTTTATTTACTATTATCGGAATTAAGCTTGGATTCACTTCGGTGCTGCTTTCCCATATCGCATTCAGTGTACCAATTGTAGTCATTATGGTATTGCCGAAATTACAGGAGATGAGTCCGACGCTGATTGATGCGGCACGAGATCTGGGGGCAAGCCGCTGGGATGTTCTATCCAAGGTTATTCTACCTTTTATTACTCCAGGGATTTTTGCCGGGTTCTTTATGGCCCTTACGTATTCGCTCGATGATTTTGCAGTGACCTTCTTCGTTACGGGGAATGGCTTCTCCACATTGTCTGTCGAGATTTATTCACGGGCACGGCAAGGGATTTCTTTATCGGTTAATGCTTTATCCACGCTCCTGTTCTTATTTACCATTGTGCTTGTGATCGGCTATTACTTTATTAATCAGAAAGGCAGCCGAGCAAAAGGAATGGGGGTTAGAAAATGAAACAGCTAGTTCGTATGTTTCTTTTGATTTTCATTGTTTCTTTTGCCCTAATGTATGTCGTTTCTACTCTGAATTCGACGCAAGGTTACTCAGGGAAAAATACGCTAACCATCTATAACTGGGGAGACTACATTGATCCGGACTTAATCAAGCAATTTGAAAAGGAGAGCGGCATTAAAGTCATTTACCAAACATTCGATTCAAACGAAGCTATGATGACAAAAATCGCTCAAGGAGGAACCACTTTCGATGTGGCGGTTCCTTCCGAATACGCGATTAGCAAAATGAAAGAAGAGAATCTGCTTCTTCCGCTGGATCATTCAAAGCTTCCGAATCTGAAGTATATTAATCCGCGCTTTATGGATCTATCATTCGACAAAAAGAATACATACTCGATTCCTTATTTCTGGGGTACTGTAGGAATCGTGTATAATCCCGACATGCTTGACGGTAAGAAACCGACAAGCTGGAATGATTTGTGGGATGAGAATTTGCGTAATCAAATCTTGCTTGTGGATGGTGCACGTGAGGTAATCGGCATGGGCTTAAATAGCCTCCATTATTCGTTAAATGATACGAACGAGGAGCACCTACAGGAAGCAAAACAAAAGCTCAGTACCCTTACACCTAACGTGAAAGCCATTGTTGGGGATGAGATTAAAATGCTTCTGGCGAACGAAGAGGCTGCGGTCGGGGTCGTCTGGTCCGGGGATGCTTCTGAGATTATGAGTGAAAATGAAAAGCTCGATTATGTGGTGCCTGAGGAAGGATCGAACTTATGGTTTGATAATATGGTGATCCCAAAGACAGCAAAGAATCTGGAAGGTGCCCATCAATTTATTAACTTTATGCTGGATCCGGAACATGCGGCGCAAAACGCTGAGTACGTCGGCTATTCTACGCCGAATGAAAAGGCGCTAGAGTATTTGCCAGAAGAGATTGCCGGAGATGAGCGATTCTATCCAGATCCGGAAATGACTAAAAAGCTGGAAGTATATGAGAACCTCGGGAAAAGAATGCTGTCTCATTATAATGAGCTGTTTCTTGAATTTAAAATGCATAAAAAATAATGTAGAGTAATAGCGAGACTGACGAATGGTATGAATAAAATGCCATCCGTCAGTCTTTTTTAAAGGATTACCTTTGAAACCACGTACTTTGATCTATTCAATTTTTGGAAAGAAAATCATGAAGAATAGCGTACTCGGAACAGTGATTGACGCTTGTTGTATTCTTTGTGTCGTTGCGGGAGCGGATAGAAGAAAGGTGTAGCTTAAAAGTTCATTGTATTATATCCTAGAGATAACAATATTTTCATATGTGCAGCCAGGTGCCCTTGTAAAAGCAAGGGGTAACAGGGAATCGGGTGAAAATCCCGAGCGGTCCCGCCACTGTAACCGAGGAGTTCTCTCTCATTGACATGTCACTCGATTAGATAATTGGGGAAGACGAGAGAGTACCATGATCCGGAAGCCAGGAGACCTACCTAGCTTGCTTACACCAGAAAAACCTTCGCGGAAAGGAAAGGTGTACGAAGAGTGGAATAACAGCCTATTTTTTATGCATGTTGTCTGCAAATTTGTACGCAAAGCCCCGTCCGTCAGGACGAGGCTTTTTTTAATGGATAAGCAACAATATGTCACTATAAAGTGAGAAAGCGATATATCGTTGCTTCCGATTGTATTACTTGAAAAACGCACGAGGCGCGTGCCAAACTTTCCTTTTTCTTAACATCAATAGCATGCAAGGGAGCGAGGTATATGAGGAATGCATACAGCATGAGAATCATGCAGGTTTTCAGAAAAACGGGAGCGCCTTTCCGAATGCAAAAGCTGTGGTTGCAGCTTATTCTTCTATCGCTTACCGGAATCCTTCTATTAACGGTAACGCTGGCAGTCATGCTCGGCCCTGTCCCCATTTCTCCCCTGACAGTGTGGAAGATTATATTATCACACCTTCCGTTCATTGGAGATAGGATCGAGCCAGATTGGAGTAAGGCGCAAGAAAATATTATTTGGGGCATTCGGCTTCCGCGTGTACTATTGGGAGCCATAGTTGGAGCTGGTCTTGCTGTCGTCGGAGTGGCGATTCAGGCATTAGTGCGTAATTCGCTCGCTGATCCGTATATCCTTGGCATCTCCTCCGGTGCGTCTGTTGCGGCTACATTGGTCATCCTTTTCGGAGCTTTCTCGTTTCTGGGGCAGTATGCTTTATCGATCGGGGCCTTTCTTGGAGCTCTTTCTTCCATAGCTGTTGTATATATCCTTGCCCAGGTTGGAGGCAGGATGAATGCTACGCGTTTACTTCTGGCGGGAGTATCCGTATCGATGATTTTGTCTGCCGTTACTAGCTTTATTGTGATGATAGCACCGAATGAGAAGGGAATTCGGGACGCTATGTTTTGGATGATGGGCAGCTTCTCCGGGGCAAAATGGGGGAATCTCACCATACCGGGTTTTATCGTACTTGTCGGATTTGTGTTTTTGCTGGTACAACATCGTTCACTGAATGCTCTGCTAATGGGGGAGGAAACAGCTACAACACTCGGTATAAACACGGATGCCTTTCGAAAGCTATTGGTTATCGTCCTCTCGCTTTTAACAGGTGCGATGGTTGCTGTGAGCGGCTCCATCGGATTTATCGGCTTAATCATTCCTCATATGGCACGTTTCGCCGTTGGTTCTGACCATAGGCGGGTTCTACCGGTAAGCGCATTGTTTGGGGCAATTATGGCGATTTGGGCGGACGTATTTGCCCGGTTGGTGCTAGCTCCTCAGGAATTACCGGTTGGAGTAGTAACGGCATTGTGTGGCGGACCGTTTTTCATCTGGTTACTTAGGCGGAGCGCTTATTCTTTTGGAGGAGGAAATCGATAATGTTGACAATGGAAGACGTCTCCTTTAGTGTACTGCAAAAGCCGATTATCCGAGATATTTCTCTTCGAGTTTCCACAGGACAATTCGTCGGCATTATTGGACCGAATGGCAGTGGCAAGTCAACGCTGTTAAAAACGTTGTACCGCGTTTTGCAGCCGGATGAAGGTATGATTGAACTGGACAAGCAGGACTTGCATCGGTTGCCTTCCAGATATGTCTTTCAAAGAATGGCGGTAGTCAGTCAGGAGACATCCCAGACGTTTGATTTTTCGGTTGAGGAAATGGTGGCGATGGGACGTACGCCACATAAGCGGACATTTGAATCGGATACAGATGAAGATCGAACGATTGTGGAGCAGGCGTTGGTTCGCGTTGGTATGAAAGAATATGCAGAACGGAGCTTCATGAGCTTATCGGGAGGAGAAAAGCAACGTGTCCTTATCGCAAGGGCTCTTACTCAGCAGGCGGAAGTCATCATTCTCGATGAACCGACGAACCACCTGGATATTCGCTACCAGCTTCAATTGCTAGATCTACTTAAGAATCTTGGTATTACAGTTCTGGCATCTTTGCATGATCTGAATCTTGCATCGGTCTATTGTGACTATTTATATGTCATGCAGGATGGACAGATTGTAGCAAAAGGAACACCGGAGGATGTATTGACCAGAGAAGTGGTGAGAGAGGTATTTGAGGTGGAAACCGACATTATGATTCATCCCGCAACTGGGAAACCACATGTAACCTTTTTATCTGAGCGAATCCGAACGAATACAGAGCATCGCTTTAGAGAATAGCTGGCGTACATTGTTTTGGTTATACACAATTTTTAAGAGGATGAGGAGTTTTACACATGAAAATGATACATAAGTTTTCCCTTATACCTGTATGTTTGCTCATAATGATTATCTTATCTTCCTGCAGTAGTACGGGGGACAGCTCCCAGTTCACTCATGTGACTGAGAATAAGGTGGCCGCGAAGGATACCAAGCCTTACGAAAAAGTGGTCATAAATAATATGGGACAGACGGTGACCTTTACTGAGCCTCCGAAACGAGCAGTTACGTTGAATCAGCATGTAACTGAAATTATGCTTGCTTTGGGATTACAAAACTCCATGGTAGGTACTGCCTATCTCGACGATAAAATCCTGCCGGAGCTTCAGGATGCTTATTCGAAAATTCCTGTGCTGTCAGACAAGTACCCTTCCAAGGAAGTATTTATGGCGGCAGAGCCTGATTTCGCCTATGCTGGTTGGAAAAGCGCCTTTACAGAGAAGTCATTAGGAACGGTTCAAGAATTATCGGAAAGTGGAATTAAGACATACGTTCAGGAATCTTCTACTATGGCAGCACCTGATTTAGAGGATGTTTACAAAGATATTCATACCATCGGACGGATTTTTAACGTCGAGTCCAAAGCAAACGAAGTCATTGGCAAGATGAAGCAGGACATCGAACAGATTACAAAGCGAATCGGCCCAATTGAAAAGCCGCTTGCCGTTTTTATTTATGACAATGGAGAAGATACAGCCAAAACCGCAGCGAATAACTATATGACGAAGCTTATAAGCATGGCAGGCGGGAAGAATATATTTGATGACATACAGCAGGGGTGGGCTGATGTAAGCTGGGAGGAAGTTGTAAACCGCAATCCAGAGGTTATTGTAATTGTTGATTATGGGAATAAAACAGTAGAGCAAAAAAGAGACCTGCTGCTTGCCAAAAAGGAGCTTTCCAATATTTCTGCGATTAAAAATAAAAGATTCATTACCCTGCCTCTCTCGGCAGTATCTGAGGGTATCCGAGCGCCTTATGCATTAGAAATGCTAGCGAAGGGATTCTATCCTGATAAGTTTAAAGAGTAAAGCTGACAATTTCATATATCGCTTTATGGTGCATGTAACTTATTACTTTACATGCTTAAAAGGGAAGTCCGGTGAAAGTCCGGTGCGGTCCCGCCACTGTAAACGAGGAGCGACTCTTGTAAACCACTGTTCCACCTCGCTGGAATGGGAAGGGAAAGAGAAGCTGCGATCCGTAAGCCAGGAGACCTGCCATGAAGAAGGCACCGTAGAAACCACGAGGATGGGGAGGTGTTCGACAGATGGGCATATATCCGGGTATCAGAAAATGACACGGGAGCACCGTCTGGTTTGAGCATCTTTTCTACACGAAAAGATGCTTTTTTCATATGAAAAAGGAGGAGAAAATATGCATCAACTGTTCAGAGAAGGCATGCAAGTAGAACGGTTTGACGGGATGAGAGGACAAATACTCGGGATGCATGAGCTTTTTCTTATTGTACTATGGGAGAATTATCAATTGGGAGAGTATCATCTTTGCGACGATATACCCCCGTATTATTTCTATCCTATTGACAATGAAATATAAAAAGGGGAGAGGGATGTTAATGGTAAGCGAAAGTACGAACATTGAGTTGCTTTCCTTATTTTCAGCGCAACAATTGCCGTATCCGCTTCATTCTGGCTTAACATGTTTCGGCGGGTCTGATGAACAGTATTCTCGTCTACAGGGATTGCTTGCAGAGCCGTATACACAGGTCTGCATCGCCATTCATGAAGAAGAGGTGATTGGGTACGCTACGCTTTTGTGGCCTGAACCTGTGGAGCGGTGGTCTTTATTGTCTTATGTTCGTGTGATGGGAGTTCTGGAGGTGTCCCCTCCTTATCGTGGCCAGCAGATCGCCCGCTCTATTCTGCAACGGTTGTTCCGTGATGACGAGGACATCGAGAGAAGGATCGTGCTTGCTTTCGAATATTACTGGCACTGGGATTTGAAGAATAGCGGGTTAGATGTGTATGAGTATAAAAGTATGCTCAAGCAGCTACTCATGTCTTCGGGAATGGAGGAGGTATATCCAGACGATCCTGACATTCATGCCCATGCTGCCAATTTTGCCATGGCGCGTATCGGTCGAGAGATATCAACTGAACAAATGCAACGTTTCTTCTATATGGTAAACCCACGGATATGGTAAATGTGAATCTTAGGGGCGGTAGCTTGCTACCGCCCCTAAGAACCCAGATAAGTGCAACTAACCATCAATGGGAGATAAGGAAAGTCCAACTGATGGAAGTTTTGCTTTATAGTGATTCGTCCTCTGACTTTATATGCAATAGCTCCTGTAGGTACTTCTTTGTTTTCTCGATTTTCGGATCGATAACCTTAGCTCCGCGGATCGTTTTCTCCTTTAATATAGACGATGGCGGGATTTGTCCCGTGTTCAATTCACTCCACTGTACTTTATAAGCAAGGGAAGCCAAGCGAAGCATATCGTGCGAATCCATATTGGTTGTAAGGTATGGAGAGATTTCCTCCAGAATTTTTGGTACCTTAAAAACGGTTGTACCGTTTTTGGCTTTCTCGGCAAGTGCCTTTAAGAATTTGCGCTGACGTTCTGTACGTGTATAGTCTCCTGTTGCATCGTGGCGGAACCGTACGTACTGTAGTGCTTTACGTCCGTCCAGGTGTTGCTGGCCTTGCTTTAAAACAATGTCATAATATCCGTTGTTCTCATATAAGTAATACTCCATATCTTTCTCTACATACAAATCAATGCCTCCAAGCGCATCTACAACTTTTTCGAAGCCCTGAAAATCAGTAGTAAGGTAATAATGAATCGGCAGACCGGTTAGCTTTTCTACGGATTGGGCCATAAGCTCCGGGCCTCCCAGTGCGAAAGCCGTATTAATCCGGTTCGATTTGTGGCCCGGTATCTTTATCCACGAATCGCGTAGAATGGAGAACAAATAAGCTTGACCGTTAACAGGATTGATATGGAGTAGCATGATAGAATCGGAGCGGCCAGCGTCCTCTCCGTCTCTCGTATCCGCTCCCATGAGCAGGATATTTACAGGCTCTTCGCCTTGCCATTCAGGAAGAGAGGTAGATGTATGCGAATCATGGTTGATGTTCTTCGAGAAAGATTGAAAAGCGTATACATAATAGCCGAAGGCGGCAAAAACACTGAAAATGGCGAGCAGTAGGAAGGAAAAGAATATCTTTTTTATGCTCATAATACTATCTAAATCACCCTTTCATCCCGGTTTGTTGCATCGGGGAAAAACTATTCCTCGTAATGTATGATAACAAAGTAGGACTCCCATGCACAGGAAAAATTGCAATTATGTCTGTAGCCTTGAGCATGTTGTGTACGAAAGAAGAGAGAGATAGTAAAGTTAATCTATATAGGAAGCTAATAAAGTAAAACGCCTATAAAGGAGCAAGCATAGATGACAAACCGGGAAATGGTACAAAAACTTTGGAATTTATGTAATGTGCTACGGGATGACGGAATTACGTATCATCAGTACGTTACGGAATTAACCTACTTGTTATTCCTAAAAATGATGAAAGAGACCGGACAGGATTATATGATCAAAGAAATATATCGTTGGGATTCTCTAATATCAAAAGACGGCATTGAATTGAAAGAGCATTACCGACGATTATTGCTTGACTTGGGGAAGGCCGAAAATTCCCTGTTAAAAGAAATTTATACTGGTGCGGCAACACATATTAGCGAGCCGAGGAATCTGGCAAAAATCATTGCATCGATTGATGCTCTCGATTGGTATAGTGCAAGGCAGGAAGGCCTGGGAGAGCTATATGAAGGGTTACTAGAGAAGAATGCGAATGAGGTGAAGGCAGGTGCAGGCCAATATTTCACCCCGCGCGTACTCATCGATACGATCGTCAAACTGATAAATCCAAAAGCGGGCGAGTGTTGTCATGACCCTGCAGCAGGCACATTCGGCTTTATGATAGCAGCGGACCGTCATGTTCGTAGTCAAACAGCCAATTATTGCGAGCTATCCCAGGATGAAGTGCGATTTCAGAAGTATAAAGCGTTCTCCGGCATTGAACTTGTAAAGGATACGCACCGGTTAGCGACGATGAACGCGCTACTGCATGATATTCACGGTGAACTTACCCTGGGAGATGCACTTTCCCCCCAAGACGATCCCTTACAAAAATATGATGTTATTCTCACGAATCCTCCTTTCGGTACGAAAAGGGGTGGAGAGCAGACGACGCGGCAGGACTTTACATTTCCAACGTCAAACAAACAATTGAACTTTTTGCAGCATATTTATCAGTCGCTAAAAGCAAACAAAAAAGCACGTGCAGCCGTCGTTTTACCTGATAGTGTGCTGTTTGAAGGCGGCGTAGGTACAGAGATACGACGTGAACTGATGAATAAGTGTAATCTGCATACTATTTTGCGATTGCCGACAGGCATTTTCTATGCGCAAGGTATAAAGACAAACGTCTTATTCTTTACTCGCGAGAAGGAAGAGGTGGGCGGTACAACTGAAGTATGGGTATATGACCTGCGGACGAATATGCCTTCGTTCGGAAAACGAAATCCGCTAACAGAAAGTCATTTTGACGGGTTTGTTCAGGCGTATACAGCTGATAATCGCCATGCGATTGAAGATGAGCGCTGGAATATGTTTACGCGGGAAGATATTGCAAAAAAAGGCGACAGCCTTGATATCGGACTGATTGTCGATGAGTCGCTGTCCACCTACGGCGATTTGCTTGATCCGATTGATTCGACGGAGGAGGCAGTAGATAAGCTGAAACAGGCGATTTCTTTATTGAATGAAGTAATTGCCGAATTGAAATCGGTAGAGGAGTCGACCTCGCGTCTGAGGGCTTGCCCACAAGAAATGAGAGTTGCTGTAACCTCCGGGGTGATAAGCAGTGAGTAAGGCTCGAAAGATCATTGAAGAAAAGTGGGAAGACGCATGGCTTCCAGAAGAAGAAAGACCATATGAAGTGCCCGAGAATTGGGCATGGTTTCGCCTAGGCTCCCTTGTGAACATAAAAGCAGGGAAAAAGGATGCAAGCCATGGAAACAAGGAAGGGGCGTATCCTTTTTTTACCTGTGCAGCTGCTCCTATCAGAAGCGATACGTATTCATTTGAAGGTGAAGCGGTTTTGCTGCCGGGTAACGGGGCAAATGTAGGGTTAGTTTTATATTATAATGGAAAATTCGAAGCATACCAGCGTACGTACGTGTTAACAAGCGAAAAGGTCTCTATGAAGTACGTATACTATCATCTGTTACTTGAATGGAACCGGCATAATAAAGATAAACAATTTGGTTCTACGACGAACTATATTAAGCTAGCAAACATACAGGACTATAAGTTTCCTCTCGCTCCTCCAGGTGAACAAAAACGAATTGTAAAGAAGGTGGAGAGACTTTTTGTGAAAGTGGAAGAGGCAGCGCGAATAATTGAGGAAGTAAGAGAGTCGGTGGAACTTCGCCGGGCGTCTATTTTAGATCGGGCATTTCGGGGAGAGCTGAATACGAATTTGTCAGAAGAGAAGAGTGTACTTGAGACTGTCGGACAATGGATAAAAGCGGAACCGGTTTCGGAAAATACACAGCCATATCATATACCGAAAAATTGGGCTTGGCTCCGCCTGAAAGACTTCTTACCACCGATGGTATCGCGCGATCCAGCGAAGCTGCATTGTAAAGAGTTTCTATATATAGATATCGATTCGATTGACAACCGTAAGTTTACAATAAAAGAACCGAAGTTAATTGATGTATCTGAGGCACCGAACAGAGCTAGGAGAGCCGTGCATCAGGGAGATGTTATCATCTCTCTGGTACGTCCGTATCTCATGAACGTTGCACAAGTGCTATCAGATGATCCGGCGCTGGTCGCCTCAACGGCATTTTATGTATGCAGGAAAAACAAGGTCGTCCAGGCGGACTATCTGTATTATTATTTGCTGACACCTTCTGTGACGAATGAGTTAAATATAAGGGCGAAGGGGCATAACGCTCCTTCGGTCAGAAATAAAGAGTTTCTAGAGCTGAAAATACCGGTGCCACCGGTAGAGGAACAAGAACGAATCGCAAAGAAAATAGCGAAGCTACTGGATGCTTTGAGTCAAGAGGTGCATATCATCTCAGAAGTTGAAGAAAAGTTGGACACCGTAAAGCAGGGGATTCTTAACAAAGCTTTTCGCGGGGAGCTTGGAACCGACGAGACAGAGAGGGGAAGCGAGGAGAAACGATGAATCGAACGGATAGGTTGTTGGCGATTATGCTGGAGCTGAGAACGCGTGATTTCTGTCGGGCAGAGGATTTGGCGGAGAAGTTCGAGACATGTAAGCGCACGATATACCGGGATATGCAAGCGTTAAGCGAATCCGGTGTTCCCCTCACGGCAGTACCAGGAAAAGGATACTCTCTGATGGAGGGATACTTTCTTCCACCTATCCGTTTAAAGCCGGAAGAAGCGATGACCCTGCTGCTTGGAAGTGGTTATGTTGAACAAAATCTGGATGGGGAGTTTCGGCAACATGCGCGAACGGCGCAGGAGAAACTGGAAGCAGTCTTGCCTGCTAGTCAACAAGAAGAAGTAATTCGTCTCAAGGAGACCGTGCGATTCCTTCCAGGTTCCTTTTTTCCGGAAGCCCAAGCATACGCGGATTATGAAAGTAAATTGGTTTCTTTACGTACAGCTATTATGGGGAAGCGGACGGTTTCTTTTGGCTATAGAAAAAAATTTGATCAGAATAATTTGCAATCTGGGAGACGGACGGTTCATCCGTACGGATTGGTTAATATCTCGGGTATCTGGTACCTAGTGGCGTATTGCCTGTTGAGAAAGGACATTCGTCATTTTCGTCTGGAACGGATGGACGGACTCATATGTGAAGCAGAAACATTCGAAAAGCTGGATGGCTTTGAGTTGCAAAAGTACATACCCGACCAGGATATGCCGCTCTCTATTCATGTCATATTTGATGCATCAGTGCAGGATAGAGTGATGGAAACACGTTATTTCTACCTCCATACATACAAGATGAAAGAGGACGGTCTGCATGTCACACTGCAGGTACGGCAAGCAGAAGAGGTATTCCATTGGTTGTTAAGCTGGGGCAGTAAGGTGAAAGTTATCGAGCCACAATCTCTTGCGGATAGGATTAGAGAAGAGGCTGAAGCGATGCTTGGAATTAGACAAAAAAGTATAGAAAGCTGCTGACATAATGGTGTCAGTAGCCCTCCGGTATAGTAGTCTCATAAGCAAAGTAAGTGAGACTAAATTCCAACAAACCAAAGGAGACGGAAAAAAATGAATACAAAAGATACATTACGAACGTTTGAAGAAGTGGCGGGGTATTATATTGCTGAGCTGGATAATTATTCGCCTGAGAAATTCAGACGTAAGCCGTCTGCGGAGGAATGGTCATTAAGCCAATTGTATAATCATCTCATTATGGCCGCTTTTCACATGCAGATCAAAGCGATAGAAGAGTGTGAGCTGGGGCGCTCGGTATCCGATGGCGAGAAAACAGAGGCTGGGGCAGCTGTATTCGCAGCAGGCGCGTTTCCGCCCATCAAAATCAAGGTACCAACTAGACCCGGATATACGCCTGATTATTCCACCGATAAACAGGAGATTAAAGAGCGGATGCTACAGGTCATTGATGAAATGCGGAACGTGGAGCGACGGTTGGCTAGTATTCCTGCAGACAGAAAAATTGAACATCCAGCCTTCGGCTGCTTGAATGCGGTAGAATGGTTCCAGCTGGTACCGATGCATTTTACTCATCATTTAAGGCAGAAGGAAGCGCTTGAAGTATTGTAAGATGCTAAGAGCCTGGCAAAATACTAAACTTCTTAGCATGACGAATATTGGATAAGAGCAGTGAGCGTTTACTGCTCTTTTTTTTATGCCCAGTATTGATTTTAAATTAGTAGAGGAATTGAAAAACATTGTAAGCTGGTTTAAATTGTAAATGATAGCGGCATATCATACAAAATGCGGACAGGTGGGAACAGAGGAGATGTGGCAAACAGAAAGAGTGCGTGTAAGTGAAAAGCGAAAATCGATGAGAAAGAGGGCGTTAACGTTGATAGGAGTTCTCTTGCTGCTTCCGATATGCTATGTTGTTGGGGCGCATGCGGCTATTATGTATACGGCTAGGCAGCAACCGCAACCAGGCTCTGAGTATATGATTATTCTTGGAGCTGCTTTGTGGGGAGATAAGATGTCGCCTTCGCTTCAATATAGGATGGATGCAGGACTAGCTTATCTGAAGCATAATCCGCATACGAAAGTCATTGTCTCTGGCGGACAGGGCGTGAATGAAGATTTTCCGGAAGCGGTAGCTATGCAAAAATTCTTGCTTGCGAATGGCATTGCAGCACAGCGGATTTTAGTAGAGGATAAAGCTAGATCGACAGCAGAAAATATTCGATTCTCCAGACCGTTGATGACTTCGGATCAAGCTGTACTTGTGACGAACGATTTTCACACGCTACGCGCCAAGCTGTTGGCTGAACGTGCCGGTATCAAGGCACAAATCCTTGCTGCACCGACACCGGATTCGGTAAAGGTAAAATTGTTCGTACGTGAATATGTGGCGCTTATAAAGTCATGGTGGTTTGATTAACAATGTTGATACGGCTGCCGTTCTTATCCTATGATATGGTCAAGAAAAGAGTAAAGGGACGTTCTCCATGTAAGAGTGTCCCTTTACGTTTTGTTATATAAATAGAAGCTACAATTTGAAATTCTGCACTTTGGTCAACTGAAGCTTGCTGCCTTTTTTGTATTTAGGCGCACCAGATTCGAATTGGATGTACAGATATTTTCCGTTTTGAGCTATATTTTGCGAGAGTGGCGGCATTGTAATCGAAGACTTTAGGCGGGATTTACTAAGATTCCAGTTTGGTACTTTTTTCCGTTTATTGTTCTGTTCCCGTCAGCTTTAGCCTCCAATACATTCTTATAGCGCAGCAGCTTACTGTCGTTTGCCCGGCCGTATGATTGGCTAAGAATAATTTCATTATCACGTACGGCGATTCCCTGAATGTAATGGGGAATAGTAATGGAATAGTTTGGTGTATTGGATACAGGCAAATCGGTTTTGCTGTCAAGCTTATAGCCGACGACATGGCTGGTCCCTTTCTTGACGAAAGTACCCACCCAGAGCACTCCGTTGGAATAGCTTGTAAAGGAAGCTTTAGTTGGCGTGTTAAACGTAGCATCGAATATAAGCTTAGCATCATCTTTGCTGTTCAGCACTTTATTCAAGCTTAGACGGCGCAGCTTGCCTTCGGAAGAGATCCAGACGTGCTTCCTGCTAGCTGCGACTCCTCCGGCATGGCCAGTGTACGGTTTGTTTTTAGCGGAATAGAGAAGCACATTTTTCTCGAACTTCTTTTTGCTTGCATTCGAAATAGAGATGGTCGCCGGTTTTTTATCATCGCGGTAATGGGACATTAAAATCTTGTCGTGATCTTTTACATAAGCAATGCCCTGCGGTATATAACCTTTGGTTAAACCAGGGATACTCACGCCTGGCACAACCCTGGACCAGAAAGTTTCATAACTGCTTTTCGCCTGAACCTGAGGAGCCGTAGTTACGGTAAGGCTTACAAAGCTTAAGGACAACACAAGCATGAAGGAAACCAATATGCGCAGCTTTTTCAATGTATTTTCCTCCTTGTTTTTCCTTTTCTACAAAACTGTATATGATTTGAATAGATGTTTCCACAAGGTTGTCAGAAAATAATAAATTAGTTTAGTATGATTTAAGAAAGAAGATAGAGGATTAAGAGAAACAGAAAAGCGTGCTGGTGAAAAGATACTAGTGAATCCGTATGGTAGGTACGGCAAAGAAATAAAGAAATGATCAGGGGGAGATAAGGTGAGACCGATTGTATACGGTTTACTGGCATCGTTTTTCTTTGCGTTTACTTTTGTGCTGAATCGAGCCATGGATATATCCGGAGGGCATTGGATTTGGAGCGCTTCGCTGCGTTATTTATTTATGGTGCCATTCTTGCTTCTTATTGTGATGAAGCGGAGAAATTTAGGCGTGCTGCTAACCCATATGCGTCGTCATCCTGGTCCATGGTTTATATGGAGCTTCATCGGATTTGTACTGTTTTACGCGCCGTTGAGCTTTGCTGCGGCATACGGCCCGGGCTGGCTTATCGCAGGGACATGGCAGGTGACGATTATAGCGGGTTCACTGCTCGTCCCGTTCTTCCATGAGCGCATCAATACGCCGCATGGGCCGATTAACATACGAGGAAAGTTGCCGATAAAGGGTCTTCTTCTATCTTGCGTGATTCTGCTAGGTGTAACTGTTATGCAGATAGAGCATGCAAAAAGCATTTCGCAAACCGAGTTGTTGCTTGGTATCCTGCCAGTGGCGCTGGCGGCATTTGCCTATCCGTTGGGCAATCGCAAGATGATGGAAGTATGCGGGAGAGAAATTGACGCGTATCAACGCGTATTGGGAATGACACTAGCTAGCCTGCCGTTTTGGCTGTTGTTAGCAGGTTACGGATGGGCTATCGCTGGGCCGCCGAGTGCCGGGCAGACGATGCAATCCATTGTTGTAGCCGTTAGCTCAGGTGTTATCGCTACCGTTCTGTTTTTTGCGGCGACCGATATGGTAAAAGGCAATGCGAACAGGTTGGCAGCTGTAGAGGCTACCCAATCCGGAGAAGTGTTGTTTGCTTTGCTTGGAGAGGTGCTGCTGTTATCAACACCGCTCCCTACATTATGGTCCTGGGTGGGTATGCTCCTCGTTGTGCTTGGTATGATATTGCATAGTCTGTATTCGCATGGTCCAGAACCGAACAAGGTAACGAAAAATATATCAGAGAATGTCACGTAAGAAAAACTCGCGGGCGTTTCTGCGCGTCCTTTTTTCAGAAAGAAGCTATGTTTAGCACATGTTTCACCAGTTTTTCAAGTATTAAACGGTTGTTTAACTTTTTTTGGAAGAGGGAAGTTGCCGGGAAAGATGAAGGATGGAGAAATATAGAGAAAACAAGCATGTAGTGTTGCCTACTTGCTTTCTTCCTTCTCTTTTTCCCGGCAGCTTCCTCTTTTCTTTTATATATAAGGTATGAACACATACGGCACATCGCAGATAAACTTCGTATTTATCATCCGACCGCGATAGGATACATTAATAGAATAAAGTCAAAACAATAAGAAAAAGGGGTTCATCTGCAATGAATATTCTATCTACAAGCAGTCCAGGCCAGCGCAAACTGCTGGTGAGCGCAGGGATGAGCTGGCTGTTCGATGCGATGGATGTCGGCATTATTTCATTTATTGTCGCAGCGCTTACGGTGGCCTGGGGACTGACCCCGGAGCAGGTCGGGTGGCTGACGAGCATCAACTCGATTGGAATGGCCGTCGGCGCGGCGATGGCAGGTATATTAGCGGACCGATATGGAAGAAAAGCAGTATTGCTTACAACCTTGTTGATTTTTTCGCTGGCTACGGGGCTTTCCGCGCTGGCGACGTCTTTCGCTGTACTGTGCCTGTTACGCTTTATTGCAGGTTTTGGCTTAGGAGGAGAGCTTCCGGTAGCATCCACGCTCGTATCGGAGAGCATGCCAGCATCGGATAGAGGCCGAGCGGTGGTACTGCTGGAGAGTTTCTGGGCAGGAGGCTGGATTTTGGCCGCATTGATTGCGTATTTCGTTATACCGAAATATGGTTGGCAGGCTGCTTTCGTTATCGGGGCAGTACCTGCCCTGTATGCTGTGTATCTACGAAAAGCTATTTCTGATTCGCCTCGTCATATTGCGAATCGTTCCAAGGAAACACCTTCCTTCACCCGTAATCTGGCTTCTATCTGGACGAAGGAGCATCGCAAATCAACGGTCATGTTATGGGTGCTATGGTTTACAGTCGTTTTTTCTTATTACGGCATGTTTCTCTGGCTGCCGACCGTGATGGTTATAAAAGGCTTTAGTCTGATTAAAAGCTTTGAGTATGTGTTGATTATGACACTAGCGCAGCTTCCTGGATATTTTACGGCTGCCTATTTTATCGAGCGATACGGTCGGAAGTTCGTGCTCGTATTGTACCTGTCAATGACCGCGCTAAGCGCGCTTTGGTTTGGCAGCGCGGGTTCACTTGCCTCATTGCTTACGGCCGGTATATTGCTATCTTTCTTTAATCTGGGAGCGTGGGGCGGCTTATATGCATATACGCCAGAATTGTATCCAACACGCATTCGTTCTACAGGCGCAGGGATGGCGGCTTCCTGCGGCCGTGTCGGAGGTATTGTGGCACCGTTGCTGGTTGGTCTGCTGGTAAAGAACGGTGTAAGTCTTACCTGGATTTTTTCCATGTTTTTTATTGTCATTCTTATCGGGGTGTTGGCTGTTGCATTTTTTGGACCGGAAACTCGGAATATCGAGCTTGCAGATTAGTCATTCATAAACTGCGTTGAATACCCAATATACAGCCTCCTGTAGGAAAACTAGAAGGAGTGTCGAATTGCTTTTTATAGAATAGTGGAGAAGGAGGGATATGGTATGGACACCTTTCGATGGACATGGAATGACCGGGCGCGACAAACAGGTGAAAAGGTAGCAATGCCGCTTTTTACCACGGAGGAGGCAGAAAAGGTACGGGCATTTCACCAGACGTTCGATGGCTACACGCCGACCCCGTTACGTAGTCTTCGTAATTTGGCTCAACATCTCGGAGTAGGCAAGCTTTATGTAAAAGATGAGTCGTATCGTTTCGGATTAAATGCATTTAAAGCGCTTGGGGGTTCGTATGCGATTGGCCAGTATTTGGCTAATAGGCTAGGGCGAGATATCGGAACGCTTTCATTTGCGGAACTGCAATCGCCGGAAGTAAAGCATGAACTGGGCTCCATTACATTCGCTTCAGCGACAGATGGCAATCATGGTAGAGGCGTAGCTTGGTCCGCTACGCAGTTTGGCCAGAAATCGGTTATTTATATGCCGAAAGGATCGGCTGACATCCGGCTTGAAAATATTCGTCGTGCAGGTGCTACTGCACAAATCACCGATTTAAATTATGATGATACGGTTCGCTTGATGAAAAAGCATGCGGAGATAAATGACTGGGTTTTAGTTCAGGATACGACCTGGGATGGGTATGAAGAAATCCCTTCTTATATCATGCAAGGATATATGACAATGGTGGCCGAAGCACTAGAACAAATGCAGGCTGATGGAGAAGACAAACCAACGCATGTATTCATCCAGGTCGGCGTCGGCTCTATTGCGGGTGCAGTGATAGGACTCCTGATAAATCAATTTGGGGAAGAAAAACCGATTACAGTAATCGTGGAGCCTACTAAAGCAGATTGTCATTATCGTTCTGCAATGACGCCGAGTGGTCAGCGAGAATATGTGACAGGTTCGATGGATACGATTATGGCAGGTCTGGCCTGCGGTGAGCCGAATCCGCTTTCCTGGAGCATGATACGAGACTACAGTGATATGTTCATTTCGTGCCCTGACTTTACTGCTGCACATGGCATGCGTCTACTAGGAAATCCGCTTGGAGACGATGCGAGAATAATTTCGGGTGAATCAGGCGCGGTGACAAGCGGGCTGGCCAGCCTTTTGATGCGGGACGAGCGGCTACGAGAAGCTCGGTACAAACTAGGCTTGAATAAAGATTCCATTATTCTTGTATTTAACACGGAAGGCGATACTGATCCAGAGAATTATCGCCAGATTGTATGGGATGGAGCACATCCGAATCATATATAGAGAAAACGGCTGGCATCGGAGGTTATCCGATGGACCAGCCGTTTTTTGTTTGAGTCATTTGTTTAATTTCAGCAATTGCATTCGTATTTAGTGGACCGTAGATATGGGGATACAGGTTGCCATCTTTTGCTTGCTCATATTTCACTTCCGCTGTAACTTTTTCTTCATCAATAACAAGTAGAAGCAGTTCATCTGTGAAATCTTTATACACCCGGTCCGCTACTTTGATAAGCAGATCATCTCCCTTGGTTGCATGAATGAAGCCTTCCTGCTCGTAATCGCGTGGAATATATTCCTGTTCGTTTCTGAAATTTTCCCAATAGGAGGCTGGACATAGACAGTAGATAATCGACATCGGAAAAACTCCTTTCACCTTTTATCCAGCATTTTGCTGCATGGCACGTATCTATTATCCGTTATCCGGTAGTGAAAAAAAAGCGGACATACCTGTTTATTTTTTGTAACCCGGCATATATTTTTACGTATGGAAAGATAACTAACGGACAAAGGAGATAAGATGGCATGTCTTTTTTTAAAGATGTAATGAAACTATTGGGGAAAAACAAGAAGCATGGTTACCGCCAGTACAGCAGCAGCGATTATCACCGTCGTCCCCGTCGCCATTCAGACTCTGGACATTCCCACTACGGACATTCTCATTACAAACGTAAACGTTCAAGCCGCTCCAGCAGCAGATTTTTCAGCAGCTAACTGATAGCATCACATACGAAGAGAGAGGGTTCTTGCATACCCTCTCTCTTTTGTTTTTATACCCGGAAGCTACATAGTACAATAAATAAAAATACACAAGGGGGAAGAGCTGTGAGCCGGGGAGAAGAATTTGATGAGCATGTGCTGTCCATTCATTCGCAAGAACGCTGGATGCGTAAGAGACGAGAGGTGGATGAATGGGAAAAGCGGCAGAAGTTCATAAAAAAACAAAAAGAAACGGTATCCTTCCTGAACGATGAAGTGGATACACAATTGTTTCCTGCACTTTCCTTACTGAATGATATGAATATCATTACACAATACTCGTGTGCGGGTGTCAGCGTATGGGATGATCCGTTGAACCATTCGCTATATGCGTACGTTACGGTACTTGACTCTGAAAAGACCCGGGATTTTATTAACTATTTACAGCAGGGTATGCGTCATCGTTTGCTGGTTACGTACGAGCCGGCAAGGAAACGTTATGATCTTTCTTCTTTTTATATCCAGCATAACCGCTCATTTTGTTTTCTGCTTTATCGATATGCAATATGCTGGAAAAGTCGTATGCAGTGGTGAAATGAAGATACGTGCGGTAAAATAAAAAGAAAACAGCATCAGTGGAGCAAAAAAGGAGGAAGCTTATGTCAGTATTATCAGAGATTATGTCATACAATCAAAAATTTGTTGAAGGTAGGAAATACGAAGAATTCCGAACGACGAAATATCCTGATAAAGGCATTGTTATTCTTACCTGTATGGATACTCGGCTTGTTGAGCTTTTGCACCGTGCTATGAACCTGCGAAACGGCGATGCTAAAATCATCAGAAATGCAGGAGCAATGGTGACGCATCCTTTCGGTAGTATTATGCGAAGCATTCTGGTCGCTGTTTACGAACTGCAGGCGAGAGAAGTATTCGTTATCGGTCATCACGATTGTGGTATGACGAGCCTGAACTCGGAATCTGTTATTGAGAAAGCAAAGAAAAACGGTGTTTCTGAAGATAGAATTGATACATTACGACATGCTGGAGTCGAGCTGGACAAATGGTTGACAGGCTTTGAGAGCGTAGAGGATAGCGTAAGACAAACGGTAGAAAATATTGAGAAGCATCCGATGTTCCCAGTCGGTATTCCTGTACATGGATTGGTTATCCATCCAGAGACAGGGGAACTGGATTTGATTGTAGAAGGAGCAACTATAGAAGGCAATGCTGGTCTGAAGGAATAGCGGTGAAAAGGAGTTGAGGTTGTGACGCGCCATGTGATCATCGGCGGGGATGCGGCGGGGCTCAGTGCAGCGACGCAAATTCGCCGTCTGGACCCCAAAGCAGATATTATCGTATTCGAAAAAGAAGACATCATTTCTTATGCGAAATGCGGATTGCCTTATTATATAGGAGGAATCATCCCTGAAGCGGAACACCTTAAAGCACTTCCACCCGAAGTGTTGCGTGAAAAGTTCAAAGTAAATTTGCATACCTGCAGTGAAGTTACGGCCATCCACCCGTGGGACAAGGTCATCACTGTGCGTAAAGACGAAAAAGATGAAGAGCACCAGTATGATAAGCTTCTGATTGCTACGGGTGCTCGCCCGCGCCTTCCGGATTGGCCTGGGGATAAGCTGAAAGGCGTGTTTTCAGTCAATACGATGGAGGATGCAGTGAAAATTAGCACATGGCTGGAAGGAAAAATGGCCGAAAAGGTAGTCATTATCGGCGGTGGTTACATCGGCCTGGAGATGGCGGAGACACTGACGCATAAAGGATGCAAAGTCACATTGCTGACGAAAGGCGCTCAGCTGTTAAATCCATTTGATCCTGACATGGCCAAACTTGCAGAAGAAGAATTGAAGCTGCAGGGTGTTGACGTATTTGTAAAAGAAGATGTCATCGAGCTTAGAGGCGAAGGTGGATGCGTTAAGGAAGTAGTGACGAAAACATCCAGCTTTCCCGCAGATATGGTCATTATTGCCGTGGGTATTATTCCAAACAGCGAGCTGGCGATTGCAGCGGGGATTGGTACGGGGTTGATTAATGCGATTGAAGTCAACGAGAAAATGGAGACAGGCGTGTCAGGTATTTATGCCGCCGGTGACTGTGCAACACAGTATCACATGTTGAAGAAGACGGGAGATTATATCCCGCTGGGAACGACCGCGAACAAGCAGGGAAATATTGCAGGCTACAACATGGCCGGACACGAAAAGCTCTTTCCTGGTGTTTTGGGTACGGCCATCCTGAAGGTATTTGACTTAGAATTAGCCCGAACTGGGTTAAATGAAGACGAAGCACGTAAGCTTGGCCTTGCTTTTGGGTGTGTTGTACATCGTACAAAAGACCATGCAGGGTATTACCCTGATGCCAGAAAGTTATATATAAAGCTTCTTTATTCGACGGATGATCATACGCTGCTTGGAGCGCAGCTTGTAGGGTATGCCGGAACGAAGCGAATCGATACGCTGGCTACCGCCATTACGGCCGGCATGACAATCGAAGAAGTGGTAGATTTGGACCTAGCGTATGCTCCTCCGTTTTCGGGAGTATGGGATCCCGTCCAACAAGCGTCAAGAGATATATTGAAGAGTGAGAACAGGAAAAAGGGGATGTAGGGATGGGGAAGCACATTCTGGTTCCGATCGATGGTTCGAAGCATGCATTGCATGCGCTGGAAGAGGCAGCAGAAATGGCAAAAGCATTTGGTGAGAAAGTTATTTTGCTGAACGTACAATACGACTTTGACACATTTAACACCCGCCGATTTTTTAGCCGCGAACAAGTTGAAGAATACAGAAAAGAAATGAGCGAAGAGGCGCTTGCTTCTGCCATAGAGGAACTGCGTGGATATGGTGTCGAATTTGACGTGAAAGTGCGTGTGGGTAGCCCGAAGAAAGAAATCCTTTCTGAAGCGAAAGAACAGAACGTCAGATGCATCGCCATGGGTTCACGCGGCATGGGAGCAGTCAGGGGAACCGTGCTGGGCAGCGTCAGTCATGGTGTGCTCTATGAATCGCCATGTCCTGTAATGGTTATACCTGATTGTAAGTAAAAAGTGATAAAAAAGGGGTACTTATCTTAAGTAAGCGCCCCTTTTGTTCTAAGTTAGCCAGTCACGCTCCGACTCGATTGGATGGATTATCCGGTGATGTACGTTTCACATGTTTGCGGTAGTGTCTTGTCTCGGCCACGACTACCCCGGAGAGTGCAAGTAGACCAATAAGATTGGGCAGCGCCATCAATCCGTTGAAAATATCGGCGATGGACCACACCAATCCAAGGTTGGCGACTGCACCGAGAAATACGGAGCTCGTATAAACGATACGGTATCCTACTACCGATTTATTGCCGAATAGATACTCGAAGCATTTCTCCCCATAGTAAGACCAGCCAAGCACGGTGGAGTAAGCGAAAAAGATAAGACCAATCGTAACAATCCAACCGCCCGGCCCCGGCAGCATCTGGCTGAATGCTTCTGTCGTTAGTGCAGCACCCTCAAGCTTCTTGTCGGTATACAGTCCACTCATAACGAGCGTAATTCCGGTAATCGAACACACAACGATGGTATCGAGGAAGGTTCCTGTCATCGATACAAGTGCCTGACGGCCTGGATGGTCGGTCTTGGCCGCCGCAGCCGCAATCGGTGCGGAACCCATACCAGCCTCATTCGAGAATACGCCGCGTGCCACTCCGTAACGGATGACAGTTCCAATAGCGCCGCCTGCCATTGCTTGACCAGTAAAAGCATCGGTAAAAATCAAACTAATTGTGGCAGGCACTTTATCAATATGCATAAAAATAATAACAAGTCCGCCTAGTACGTAAAAAATAGCCATAAATGGCACGATGACGCTTGCGGCACGACCGATGCTTTTAATGCCGCCAAGAATGACAAGTGCTGTAATAGCAGTAAGAACAGTAGCCGTAATCCACGGGTTGACACCGAAGCTGGCTTGTACTGATGAAGCAACGGAGTTGGATTGTACAGAGCTGCCGATACCGAACGCCGCAAGCGAACCAAGGAAGGCGAAACAGACAGCAAGCCATTTCCAACCGAGCCCGCGCTCAATATAATACATCGGACCGCCGGACATTTGACCGTTTTCTCCGGTAATGCGGTACTTTACAGCTAATATGGCTTCTGCATACTTGGTTGCCATACCGAAGACAGCAGTAATCCACATCCAGAATACAGCTCCTGGTCCGCCTGCTACGACCGCGGTTGCTACACCGGCGATATTACCGGTACCAATGGTAGCTGCCAGGGCAGTCATAAGCGATTGGAAGTGCGAGATGTCGCCTTTGGAGGAATTGTCTTGATTTCTAGAGAAAGCAAGCTTTAATGCATGCGGGAGCTCGATGAATTGTAGGAAGGAAAGGCGAAATGTTAAATAAATACCTGTTCCGACCAACAGAATCAGTAGAGGCGGTCCCCAGACAATATCACTTATTACGGATAAAAATTTTTCCATGAAAGCCTCCTTAAAATTTATGAGAAAATTTATATTATTTATAAATTACACAATAACCAATTCTTCTGTCCAGTATTATTGAGAAATTTAGGAAAAATTATAATATAATGATAAAGAAAGTGAACAAGTCTTTTGTAAAAAAGAACAATTTGCGGAAAGAGACAAACAAAAATGGGGTGATGGTTTGAAAGTAGAAACAATTCGTTTTGAAGATGGAGCGAAAATCGTATGGCAAGAGACGGCAGGTCTTGCAATTGTAACCATTAAACGCTCATGGATTAAAAATGCTATGACGCCAGAAATGTGGAAAGCACTGGCCGATATAGGCAGAAAGATCGAGAAGAACGAGAAGATTAAAACGGTGATTTTACGAGGGGAAGGCAAGCAATTTACCGTTGGATCAGACATTAAAGCATTTAACAAGATGTCAATTGAAGAAGCGAACGAGGCGTTTGTAGTTATGGAGGACGCAATCACCTCATTTGAGTATCTGCGGATTCCGACGATAGCCTTTATTACTGGACCTTCTATGGGAGCAGGGTTAGAATTGGCTCTTTCTTGCGATTTGCGTGTAGGTTCACCGGATGCGTTGCTAGGCATTCCGATTGGAAAGTTGGGTATTACGATTAGCCAGCGTTTTTCGCAGCGTTTGGTGAATCTAATTGGACCGAGCCGCACAAAAGACTTAATCTTTACAGGACGTTTATTTAAAGCGGAAGAAGCGTATGATCTCGGCTTGCTGAACTATCTAGTGGATGAGGACAATGCAGAGGCTTTCGTATTGGACTTGGCTCGGAGGATATCATGCGCGTCGATGAACTCTTTGCAGGCGGCCAAGGAAGCGGTAGCACGTTGTGTGCCGTTTACGGAAGTAGCATTCGGGCATCGGGGTTATCCGCAGTATATCGATCCGGTTGATTTTCCGGAAGGTGTGGCGGCATTTGTTGAGAAGAGAGAGCCGCGTTTTGGTCGCTCAACATAACTTTCATAATAGCTTTACAAAAGTACAACTTTTTCTTGTTCGGACGATAACGCGAATGTAGTACGATGAATATAATAAAGTAAGGGATCGAAGTGGAAGAATGAAAGGGGTTAGCGACATGCCTGAAATGGATTTTCGAACCGAGCGAATAAGCAGGGGAGGAAGGCCGGGACAGGTATGCTGTTTTTACGCTGGATTTCTTTTTTTGGACGAGACAGATGTTTCCGGCCATGTAATTGGCTTTTACAGTGCAGGGTAATAAAAGGGCTATCTCATTCAGTAATGTTGAGATAGTCCTTTTATTTTCGCTTCAAAAGCAAACACTAAGGATGGGCAAACAAAAACAGGAGGTTTGTTATGGACATGAAAAAGCCATATAAACGGGAGATGTTTTATAACATGACTGAGAAGTTTGTGAGCTTCGAGGATGTGTTTGAGCGCATTTTGCATTTTGTGGAGCAGGATCCCTTGGCTCAGTATGCCATGGCAATTGGAACAGATTCGCATGGATATCAGTCATATACGAAATTCACTTCGGCCGTGCTGATTCATCGGCTCGGTAAAGGAGCATGGGGATGTTTGCGCGATTATATTGTCCCGCGACGGATTCAAAGCTTGCGTGAAAAGATTTCGCTGGAGACATCGCTTAGCCAGGAGATTGCTTATTATGTAACGCCGGAGATGGTTACACGAATTTCAGATGTTTTACTTCCATATGTAGATAAAGGAGCCGACTTTACGATTTCGATCCATCTTGACATCGGTAATCAGGGAGCAACGAAAGAATTGATTAAGGAAATGGTGGGGCGTATTCAGGCAATGGGCATTGAAGCCAAAATCAAGCCGGATTCTTATGTAGCATCGAGCTATGCGAATCGATTTACTAAGCGTGGTTCTGTTCACGAACGGAGGGCAAACTAGGTACTGTGATAAGATATAGATGTATAAATTTCTTACTCTGATCTTCAAAATTAAAAAAGTGCTTGCCATTCCTTCATGAAACATGATATATTAATTTCTGTCGCTGCTAATACTTTTGAGTAGAGAAGCGACTACATAGTGAAAACAAGGAAGTTGTGCTACAAGCATTCACTCCTGCTGTTCCGCAGTAGCTCAGTTGGTAGAGCAATCGGCTGTTAACCGATCGGTCGCTGGTTCGAGTCCGGCCTGCGGAGCCACCATTTCTTTAAAAATGAGAAACATTTGCTGGCCCGTTGGAGAAGCGGCTTAACTCACATGCCTTTCACGCATGCATTCAGGGGTTCGAATCCCCTACGGGTCACCATTTTATCTTCAATATTTGCCACGTCCTGTGGGGTTGAAGATGCTCGCACGTCCTGTGCGTCATGGAGGATTAGCTCAGCTGGGAGAGCATCTGCCTTACAAGCAGAGGGTCGGCGGTTCGATCCCGTCATCCTCCATATCTTACATTTATTAATGAAGTATGCCGGTGTAGCTCAATTGGCAGAGCACCTGACTTGTAATCAGGGGGTTGAGGGTTCAATTCCTTTCGCCGGCACCATTTGCTTTATATTGCGGAGCCGTGGTGAAGTTGGAGTTCACGCTGGACTGTCACTCCGGAGGTCGCGGGTTCGAGTCCCGTCGGCTCCGCCATTTAACTTAATTTAGGTAGTATAACGGGCCTCTCACCCGAGAGGAAGTTCTGCTACAAGCGCTCACGTCCTGTGAGCAACGCAGAACCTAGCGCATCGTGCGCGTCGGAGTCCCATCGGCTCCGCCATTTATTTACTTGATTTATACATATGTTAGTTTGGCTCGGTAGCTCAGTCGGTAGAGCAGAGGACTGAAAATCCTCGTGTCGGCGGTTCGATTCCGTCCCGAGCCACCACTTATGTTCAAAAGTAGTCGAACATCTCAAGAAAATATCTTTCATATATGTGGAGGGGTAGCGAAGTGGCTAAACGCGGCGGACTGTAAATCCGCTCCCTCAGGGTTCGGCGGTTCGAATCCGTCCCCCTCCACCACTCACATTGGGGTATAGCCAAGCGGTAAGGCAACGGACTTTGACTCCGTCATGCCCTGGTTCGAATCCAGGTACCCCAGCCATTGTGAGCCATTAGCTCAGTTGGTAGAGCACCTGACTTTTAATCAGGGTGTCACTGGTTCGAGTCCAGTATGGCTCACCATTAGTAAATAGCCATTACTGTGAAATGTTAACATTATGTAGTTAATATTCATCGTATGGACTCTCACCTTGTAATAAGGAAGTTCTGCTAAAAGCAGGCACGTCCTGTGCCTAACGCAGAACCTAGCGCATCGTGCGCATCGGAGTCCAGTATGGCTCACCATTTCAATATGCGGGTGTGG
>SNQW01000111.1_pt1 | contig 74872 bp, 81 predicted proteins | sample 2580511 | NCBI WGS metagenome assembly SNQW01 (sample SAMN10953775, study PRJNA522744) | food fermentation metagenome | isolation source: 8-hour incubation of native-enriched microbial consortia from nixtamalized... | place: Mexico | collected 2017-09-24 | reverse complement strand
ATTTGCTTGATTCGATGGTTTTGCGTATAATTCATTAGTGAGTACCTCCTCTGTTATTTCGAGGTCACGGTCGTGACACTCTGTATGCTAACAGGAGGTGCTTTTTTTATCTAACCTCAAAATTTTCTTCTAACAGGAATGCTCCTTTTGTTTTTTTATTCATGTTCCTGTCTACGTTGTTTGTTCCTATTGTTTATATTTATAAACTTAATAGAAACACCATAAAGTTAATGTTCTATTCGACATACGAGAAATGAATTAAGTTGAACAAGAGAAGGTTAAAAGTTCATCACTTAACCTACATAATTCTCTTACTTTTTTCTCCTCTAAAGGAATAAATCCAATCTTCGATAAATCGTTTTGTAATTCGCTGGGCAAGCTGTAAAAATATTGTTCAAAAGATAGCCCATTTGATGTTTCAAAATAAAGCCATAAAGCTTCTCCATACATTTGCCAAAGTAAATTGAGACCTTCATTATTATTAAGTAATCGTTGGGCTTTCCTTTCACATAAAGTATTGTGAATATCACATAGGCCAATACATGAATGCCCTTGCTTCCTCAGATATTTGCGGAATCGGTTAAGTATTATAGGCACTTCTGATAAATCTTCTGTTATAGAAAAAGGAGATACACGTTTAAATTCCTCAAAGTGCACTTTAAGGTTTTGAATTCGAGGAAGTAAAAGCCCGGTTGAAAGTGAATTATGCTCAAGAAATAAATATAAAAACCCAGCCTCTGCCCAAGCCCCCATAGAAGCGTGAGTTGCGGAATACAATTTATGTTGTTTTAAGCAATCAACAGCATATATTGTTCTTTCTTTAACTATTTCTGAAACTTGTTCAATCATCTTTTTTTTACCGTTTTCAGATCCAAAATAATCAGTAGCCCATTGTTTACTCTTACTAAATTTATCCTCTTTATCTTTAATAATAGTAGCTTCATTTAAAAATCGGTAGTCCCACGGAGAATCTTCAATCATATGTTGATTTGGTAACTCATCTGTATGTAATGTTTCTAATTGAATAATTTCACCATTATAAATAACATCAGATTTGCTTGAGCTTAAATTAGTGTTTGTGTAAATAGTTAAGTCCACATCACTATACTTGTCAGCTTCACCTCTTCCTACTGAACCCCCAACAAAAGCATAAATGACATCTATGTCAGAATCTCTAATAAAATCTTTAGCAATCCGAAGCAAATTCTCACTCTTATCCCGCATTATTCTCCTCCGATATTCTGTCATAAATATATACTTTCTCTAATTCCATAAGGAAATCCTTGTTCAACAACCTGGAGTAATAAACCGAACCATGAAAAAGCCGATTTTCTGTTTAAAGAAAATCGGCTTTCGATGCTTTTGTAATTGCTCTAGCACCTTTGAGTACGTCTAAAATGCTTAAGACGATAAACCAATGACCAGAATTGTTTACATAAGGTGTCCTAATAAAGGACCACGTATTCAATTATCATGGCCTTTGTCATGATAATCAGCTACTTTGTTTTATGGTTAACAATAATCTTTTTGCTAACAAGTACCATGAGTATCGCCAATATTAGAAAATATATAGGCATCGTTACTAATGAACCGTTATGAAGGTAACTCATGCCACTAGTGATAAGACTAACTACAACGTAGTAACCTAGTCCAAAAATGGCACCTGCGGTACCGAGTACATCGCTATAATGAACGAGCGCTAAACTTAGGCAGTTTGGAATAGCAATACCAATCCCCAGCAGAAGTGTAAAGATAAAGGCTACCATTAAAGCCAAAGAGATAACGGACGGGTTCACTCCATAAAGTGTGAAACTAGTGAGACACACTGCTCCTAGCGTCGTTACCATGGAGCCAATAAGGATGATTTTCTCTGCTGGAAATTTAGTTAAAAGTCTTTTCGATAGCATCGCACCAAGTATAGCAGACAATGCTACGAAAACACCAAAAAAACCAAACACACCAGGTGCCATATGGAAAAATTCAATGAAAATAAATGGGGCTTCAGCATAGTAACTAAACAATATGCCATTTGTTGCCCCAATTAAAAAACCAAAGGCCCATATCCTAATGTCAAAAACCAGGCGTTTGGCTACAGAGAGTGTATTAATATTCGAAGGTACAGACACTCTTGTTTCAGGCAGAGAAACAAACGTGTACATAAAAATTGCCACACTTATCACAACGAGAGTGAAGAAAACAGCCTTAAATCCAAGCGATTGATCTACCCAGCCTCCAATTAAGGGCCCGATTGCCGGAGTAAAGGCAAGAGCGGCTGAAATTTGGGCAAACACAGCATGACGCTTGGTGCCGTCAATACTCTCCCTTAAAATGGTTTGTGTAACCACAGAACCGGTACTAGCACCAAAAGCCTGAATGAATCGGCTTAATAATAACCATTCAACCGAATCTGACAGGTAACAACCAAGGCATCCTATACCATAAACTAATATTCCCCATAGCATTGCAGGACGCCGTCCTATAGAATCAGATAGCCTTCCCCAGCAAAAAACGCCAAAAGCGAAACCAAGAAAGTAAATACTAAGTGTCAGTTGGACCATGTTGCTACTTGCATGGAGATTATTGGTTATATCGGGTAAAGAAGGTGTATAAATCGTTTCACTAATTTGCGGGAAACCCACAAGGATAATTAACAGAAACAATGATGGTGTTGAGATTTTTCCTTCCACAGTTAATGCCCCCTATAATCTGAAAATCTCAATTAGCTTATAAAGAAATTACGGAATAGGGGGTTTACATTTGATCAGTCTAGCAAATGAGAGCATCTTTTTCACCTTTACATTTATAGGGGGATATATACCAAACATTATAGCAAAAATAAGAACGCTCTCCAAAACGGAAAATCTGACTTAAAATAAATAGTCTCTGGGCCCCCTTCGTCTAAATTTTCAACAAATCCACTGCGAATAAATCCATTTGATTCAAATACTTTTTTGCACACTTGTATTAAGTTGAGCGGTTGAAGAGAATATTTTTTAGTTGGTGATATGTTTTCAAAATACTCCATCAAGGATGTTGCATATCTTTTTCTTCTTTACTATGGTGATGCCATTATTAAAGAAATAAAAGTAAGCTTATGACTTATTTTTACACATTTCTTAGCTAAACTCCTATACATGGTTCCCGTTGCCTTGTTTTGGGGATCTAACCACAAATCTTGCCAAATTTACCGCCTTGATGACACCCACAACTAATAAGAGCAAGGAAAAGATTAGAAGAAAATGGGTGATACCTGGTAGAAACACCAGAGCTACGGGCCAGGGAACAAGGAACTTGGGAATGCCTACTAAGATACACAAAGGAACCAATATGTTAAGCAACAAAAGCAAGGTGATACTGATTATGGAACCCAGTCTCGTTACTTTGTATTTATTTCTCCATTTAAACAAGCTGCGGAGTGACAGAATATACAAAGCAACAAGAATCAAAAGGATCAAATCAACAATTAAGTAAGTTGCTTTGAAGTTAGGCAGTTCATCTACCGATGGTTCACCCCCGTGCAGCACTTCTTTGATCCCTAATACAATTTGATCATAGCTAACCATGTAATCTATGGAGTTAAACAGCAAGACAACACCATACTCGCCGTCCATCATTAGATAAGAGGAAGAGTTCTCCGTTGCACCACTGTGCTCAATTATATTGTCTTTAATGCCCCACCCCATACCATAAAATGTATCATCACCGGTAGAAACAGCAGGCTTATGCATTTGATTGACACTTGCTTCAGACAAAACCACACGGTTACTAAAACGCCCGCCATTCATCTGGGCGATCAGATAATTGGACATATCTTCTGCACTCGATATCAAACTGCCATCCGGAACTCCTCCTGTATGGTTCAATTGTTTGGTGGGAACGACAAAGCCAAAAATAGTCTGATGACCTGTCGCCAAACCATATCCCTTAGCTTCTTCAACATAAGCTGTACTATGCCTCATGTTTAAAGGCTTAAATATGTGTTCCCTGACATAATCGCCATAAGGCTGCTGTGAAGCCTTTTGAATAATTCCGCCTAAAATATCATAGTTCAGGTTTGAATATTGGTACATAGATCCAACGGGTTGAGCAAGTGGAACACTTTTCATCCTACGGATAAAATCATCGATAGGGATATCATCTGACACGAGTGTAGCTCTTCCTTCATACGTAGAAATTCCACTCGTTTGATGAAGCAGGTCCTTGACTGTAATCTTGGCAGAGGCTTCTTCATCCGCTAAACGAAACCACGGTAAATAAGTCTGTACAGGCGCATCAAGTTTAACTTTCCCTTCATCAACTAACTGCATGGTTGCCAATGCAGTGATTGATTTAGATGTAGAACCGAGCACAAAAGGAGTTTGTGACGTGACCGGCGCCTGTTCGGGACCCACCACCCCATAACCTTTCAAATAAATGATCTTATCTCCTTTTACGATTCCTATAGAAGCTCCAGGAATCCCAAGACGTTCCATGGCCTTCTCCATATACTGATCTACCTTGGATCCGTTGAAAACCGGCTTCGCACTAGCTTCCGTTCCTAAAAAAATATGAAAAAAAAACATTACCGACATCAGGATTACATTGATTTTATTCCTTCTCTTTTTAACTGTTGTTCTATTTAAGCTCATGTTTGGTGTTCTCCTTCGATTAGTAATGAAGAATAGTCCGGCTGCCAAAGCTGGCGTTGGACAGAATTAATTGTTTGTTACCCTCCTTCACATAAAAATGTGATTGATCCATTGTGTGTTCCACCATCATATTATTTCGTTGCTCCCTAAGTTCAAGCTGTTCTGCAATTCCGTCGAAGTAGCCATCGTTGATGTAACCTCACAGTGATTACTGATGACAGTATAAAGCCCGAATTTGTCCTCAATTTGAACTGAAGATTACAATTCGGGCTCTTCCTAATGTATGGGAAGCGTAATAGAAAAGGTGATTCTAGTTCCAAGTTTGCTTCCTTACGGCACATCTTTATAAGTAGTTAAACTTATCATTCTTGTCCTTTTCCATACCCATTACTCATTCTAGCGAAGGATACTTTCCTGCATCTGTCTACACTCTTACATTAATCTTACATTGGAGGAATAGCTCTGGAGGATTCTTTTGTATTTGTATTTTTCAATGTATGATCCGGCTTTTCATTTTTATTTTGATTTTCTGTATTGGAAGAATTTTGTTGTGTTCCTGTTTGTTTAGATGATACTTTTTCTTTCTCAGTATCAGACTTATCATCTATAGGAGCACATCCACTAAATAGAATGACAATCGCTATCCCAATAACTAAACATCCAATTGAAATGGCACATTCCAGATTTCCTGCAGAAAACCCAGTGCATGGAGAACCTTGTATTATTCCGCGATACAAACATATAAAACATAAATAACACACCTGTTGATTGTTCCGAGAGGAAAAGGCCATCTCAACGAGACACAAACAAGACTTTTCGTCTTCCTCTTCGCGTCTACCCAGATGTTTTGCTGTCCCGCCTGACTGGGGCAAAAAGCGGCCTTTATGCTTCCGTGCGGGAGACTTACCGATGCCCGTTTGGGGTACGGTGTGGGTTTACTCGAAGAAAGAGCAAACAAGCAATAGAAATAATAATAGGCACAATAAGATAAGAAAAAGCGAAAGGGGCAATTAAAATACAGCAGGATACTGAAAGTAATGCAGAAAATCTTCCAATACGGTCATACCATAAAAGTTTTAAACATGCCAAGGAAGCAATAATATACACAAAAATACCCAAGGTGGTTGGAATAAGAATAAGTTCATCTACTGGAACTTTGAATACATAACTAGCTAAAATCGTTAAAGCATTAGAGAAAAACAAGAAAAATGTTGCTCGGTATGGGACATGGTGATTACTCATTTTGTTAAACCACAGAGGAAATTTCCCCTCTTTTGCCAGAGCATATCCCAACCGGGAAGAGCTAGCAAGGAAAACATTAAGTGTCCCTAAACAAACAACACAGGAAACAATGGCTGTGGCTACACCAGCATTCAACCCTAACGTCTTATTCATAAGAACAGCAAGAGGAGCTACATCTCCAGTATTTCCATATGTATGGGTACCCACTGTAACGATCGATAAAAGTGTATATATAATACCGATAAGTAGTACACTTACCCAGGTACTGCGCATTACATCACGCTCAGGGTTTTTAAATTCAGGAACAAGATGTGTAATACTTTCCCAACCAAAAAATGCCCAAAATATCAACACACAAGACTGTCCGATTCCAGTCAACCCAAAAGGGGCAAAAGGCAAAAAATTATTACGGTCTATTTCAGGAAATGCAAAGAAAATTGTTACTATAAGGAGAATCAGTACTCCACCGCTTAACCAAAGAGAAAATAGTCCACTTGTTTTTATTCCCTTTATATTTATAATGAAGGCTACAAATAGAAAAAGGAGACCAATTAAATAGAGATATATTTCTGACAGATGAAATATATGCACTATATATCCCGCACCTGTTATTCCTACAACCGCTTGCCCAGTAGCCACCCAAGCAAAAAAGAACCACCCTACGATTGCGCTCCATTTATAACCAAAAGCCTTCTGGACGATGGTGGAAACCCCGCCAAAATCCTTGTATTTTAAGGCAAGTCTCGCAAAAGTATAAGCCAAAGGGATACTTAATAATGATAAAATTATCCAGGATAGAATGGATGAAGGCCCCGCAACAGTAGCAGTATATCCAGGAAGAATAAGAATACCAGAGCCAAGGACTGCCCCCATATACAGTGCAACACCCTGGCTAAATGTTATGGATCGTAAATGCATATAAAAACCTCTCTTTCCTTAACTGATGTATTTTTCAAAGAAACAGCCTGTTAGTTCATGGTACCTCCTATCTTTTTTTTCTAGGGATAGTATATCTGGATTAAGAAAATTACATAAGGTTTTTAGAATGAAAGAGCAAGAATACAAAAGTCAATAAAAGAAATTTTATAATACAACAGAGCGAGCCAACTCCGTACCCATCAAGCTATGTATGATGGGTACGGAGTTGGCTCTTTTAGGTAATTAAATCTATCAGATATTTCGTATTCAAAGGCAGAAAAGGGCTATTTTCCCATATAAGTGATATGGAACTTTCTATATATATATCTTCTATCTCTAACGCCTTAATATGGGGAGATTTGATTAATTCAAACATGTCTACCGGCATCATAGTAACACCCACATTGCTAGAAAGAAGATTTGATATAGTTAACAGTTCTGAACCTGTACAAATGGTTCGAGGTTTAAAGCCGGCCTTTTTACATGCGTTATTAACTAGCTGATAAAGCGCAGGTGATTGTATAGGATCATAATGCAGAAAAAAATCCTTACTTATTTCTTTTAGCTTAACTTTTTCTCTTACGGCAAGATGATGTTCGGAAGAAACAACCAATTTTATAGGAAACTTCTTAAATTCCATATATTGAATTTCCTCTTTTGAGACAACATGAAAATCTATAGGTGTTCTAATAAAACCAATATGATATTCTTTGTTTTTTATTAACTCGATAACATGAGCAGATGTCGTTTCTTTAATGCTAAACTCCATATCCGGTAAGCTATTATAAAGGTTTCTCAATACCTTTGGTAGATAAAAGCAAGCTGCTGAAGGAATAGTGGCTATCTTCATGACTGTTGGTAAAGTTTTTGCTTCCATGATACTTGTAACTGTATTCTCGATTTGTTCAAATGAAAGGGCCAGCTTTTCAAACAGGTACTCTCCTTCTTCTGTAAGATTCACTTTTCGTGTTGTTCGATGAAGCAGCTTCACCTGAAGTTGTTCTTCTAGCAAATGGATTTGTTGACTTAAGGCAGGTTGAGAAACATGTAGATTTTTTGAAGCTTGAGTAAAATTCAGGGTTTTTGCAATCTCTATAAAATAGCGAAGAGAAAGTAAGTTCATAAGACCTCCATTATCAGCACAGAGTAATTAATAATTTTATCTTATAATTATATAATAATTTATTATTTTACTGAATCATTGAAATAATGCTAAAATTCCTTATGCAGTTAAGATAAATTTTCGATTGGAGGAATAGTAATGTCTTTTCAGCAACAAATTCTTGTCAACGACACATTCTACCCTAATAAAGAATCCGCTTTTATTCACGTTGAGGATCGAGGCTATCAATTCGGTGATGGGGTGTATGAAGTAATTCGTGTTTATAATGGGAGAGTATTTAAATCTTTTGAGCATATCCAACGACTGTATCGAAGTGCGAATGAAATTTCACTTTCGATTCCTTTCTCACAGAATGATATGATGAGCCGCTTAGAGGAGCTTGTCAACCGAAGCGGGTTGGGGACGGGGAACATTTATCTTCAAATCTCCCGCGGAGCAGCACCTCGTACGCATGCCTTTCCTTCTACTGTAGAGTCTGTATTTGTAGCTTATTGTAATGTTAAAGAAAGACCTGAAGAAATGTTAAGCAATGGAATTAAAACAATTACAACAGAAGATATTCGCTGGCTTCGCTGTGACATTAAAAGTTTAAACCTGCTGGGAGCTGTTCTAGCCAATCAACAAGCACATGCTAGCGATTGCTATGAAGCCATTCTCCATCGAGATGGAATAGTTACAGAATGCAGTGCTTCCAATCTATTTATTGTAAAAGAAGGGACTATTTTTACCCACCCTGCCAATTTTTTTATTTTAAATGGAATTACGCGTCAGTTGATCTTAGAGTTGGCTGTAAAAAACGGGATAAAAATAATTGAACGTCCATTTACCCTCGAAGAGCTATTTAATGCTGAGGAAGTATTTGCATCTAGTACGACTATCGAGGTCATGCCTGTTATTCAAATCGATAATACAATCATAGGAAAAGGAAAACCTGGCCAGTTGACAAAAAAACTCCAGGAATTATTCTCACAAGCTATTTCTTCCTCTTTGTATTAAGTACGAAAGAGGAAGGAATTATCTAATACTTTATATGATTTGTGATGTGGCTATTACTAAATTATGCAGAGAGGATAACTTATGAAAAAATTTATTGCTTTTCAAATTTTAATTGCATTGTTTATTGGAGCCCTTATTGGGCACTTTTTCCCTGAACTTGGGAAAGGTTTAAAACCAATTGGGGACGCTTTTATTCATCTTATTAAAATGATTGTTGTACCTATTGTTTTTACTACCATTGTTATCGGGTCATCGGGTAGCGGGAATATGAAAAAAATGGGTTCATTAGGACTTAAAACGATTATTTGGTTTGAATTTATTACCACTCTGATTCTAGCTATTGGTCTTTTGCTTGCTAACAGTTTAAAGCCTGGTGCCGGACTTGATTTGTCTCATCTTGTCCAAAAAGATATTACAAAATTAAATGACAGCGTTTCCAAAGTTGTCGATTTTAAAACGATGCTTGTTAACATCATTCCAAGCAACATTGTTGATGCAATGGCAAAAAGTGATTTATTAGCTGTCATATTCTTCGCTATTTTATTTGGTGCAGCTGCTGGAGCAATCGGCAAAGCGTCAGAGCCAGCAATGAAGTTTATGGAGTCAGTTGCAAATATTATGTTTAAACTGACACAAATGGTCATGATAACCGCACCTATCGGTGTGCTCGCTCTAATGGCAGCCTCTGTAGGTCAGTATGGTATCACCCTCTTAATCCCTATGGCAAAATTGATCGGTGTTGTGTATCTTGGACTTGCTATAGTTATTTTTGGTCTGTTTCCATTGATTGCCTGGTTCTTTAAAATTTCGTACTTTACTGTGTTTCGAATGGTGTGGGATTTGTTCCTTATCGCTTTTTCTACAACAAGCACGGAAACGATTCTGCCTCAGTTAATGGAGAGAATGGAAGCTTACGGTTGTTCAAAACGTGTTGTTTCATTCGTTATTCCGTCTGGACTATCACTGAATTGTGATGGTTCGACATTGTACCTTTCTGTTTGTTCTATTTTTTTAGCACAAGCCTTTGGTATCCCAATGGATTTTGGACAACAGTTGATTTTAATGGGAGTTCTTGTTGCAACATCAAAAGGAATTGCTGCTGTTCCATCTGGTTCACTGGTTGTACTCTTAGCCACCGCCACAGCAGTAGGCCTTCCTGCTGAAGGTGTCGCCATTATCGCAGGTATTGATCGTGTGCTAGATATGGCACGTACTGCTTGTAATACACCTGGACACGCTCTTGCTTGTATTGTTGTTTCGAAATGGGAAAAGGAGTTCCGTCAGAAAGATTGGATTAAACATAAACCCGAACAGCGGGCATTAGAGCAGGCGTAAGATAAAGGAAGAGAACGTGCATGCTCAAAGTGTGGAGAAAACCATCGTTTTCCCACACTTTTTTCCATATCATGCTTAAAACCTTACTTACTATCATCTTGTTCTTCAAACCGAACGATAACCTCAGTTCCTTTGTTTGGGTTACTATTGACGACAATATTTCCCTGATGAGCTTCAATGAGTTGACGGGAAATAGCCATCCCCAAGCCTGTTCCTTTGTATATTTGATTTGTATCTGTTCCTCTAAAATAACGCTCAAACAAACGTAATTTTGTTTCTTCATCCATACCGATCCCATTATCACGAATAACGATTTGAAACCCATGATTAGGTAAGCGTTCTACAATTACTTGAATATATGTGTTTTCAGGATTATGGTTTACTGCATTAGCAAGTAAATTATCAATAGCTCTTAACAACCACTTTCGATCAAATGAATAATAAATTGTTTGAACATCTGATTTGAAGGTAATATTATGTTTTTTTCCATAAGGGGTGTTAGCCATATCAATCACAGCTTCACGGACAAATTCGATAATATCTCCTCTTTCACAATGTAAAGGAAGAGCATCGTTTTTCAAACGAAAGGTTAGATTAAAGTCTTCTATTAAGCCTTCCATGTAAATGGAGCGTTCCTGAATGATGGCCGCAAATCTCCGAACTTCCTGCTCATTCCAGTGATATTGCTGTGATGCAAGCATATCTGCATAACCTTTCACTGCCGAAAGCGGAGTTTTGATATCGTGAGAAATTCCAGTCATCCATTCTTCTCTTGTTTTCTCCAGCCGTTCTCTTTCCTCTTTGCTCTTTTTTAAAGTATCTGTGAGCTGGTTTAGTGCGTCAATAACTTCTTTATATATTCTATATGAGCGTTTTACTCTGCCATGCTTAGTCCGACTAAGAGGATTTCCTTTTCGATTTACCGGCTCCATATATAAACCCCTGGATAATGTTTGAACCCAGGATAATATATGAAGAATAGGTGCACCAAGTTGACTTCCGAAAAGAATAGCAACGAGAAAAACTGTAAAAATTATAGATGCCATCCAAAGATTATTTACTGTGTAGTTCCAAGGTGTAGTTTTATTCCAAGGCGCTCCAATGACCCAAGTTATTGTCTGTCCTGCTGCAGTATCATACCATGTTGATAAATAATAGCCTGTCTTGGCTGGAAAAACATAGTGTGAGACTAGTTCCCCAGGTGCATATCGGTTTGGTACGGACTGTGGTTGATTGTAACTATAGATTACTTTTCCTGTTTCATTTAATATTTGCAACCACATATTATTCTTTTGCAGGGAGTCTAATAATTGTGGGTTTACCTCTATTATTCCACTGTGGAATTTTGTGCTGGCCGCTATTTTTTGCACACTTGCTTTTTGAGCGACTTCTTTTGGCTTATCTTCAAATAATAATTCAAAAGTAAGCATTACGATAGTAAAAAGTGCAGCCCATATAAACAAAAGTAGTAACAGTCTTGATACGAAATTCCAGGCCAGTCGTCGTTTTATGTTCATTCTTCATTTTCCTTACAAGATGGGTTGATCAGCTTATATCCTAGTCCTCGTACTGTCACGAGATATTGTGGGTTACTGGGATCTGGTTCGATTTTTTCTCTTAGTCGGCGAATATGAACCATAACTGTACAATCTTCTCCAAAGGTTTCTTCCCACACTTGCTTGTACAATTGTTTTTTACTAATAATTTGATTCGGATGCTTACATAGGAAAACTAGCAACTTAAATTCTCGTGCAGGACAGCTTATTTGGCGTCCTTCAACTAGTAGTTCCCCAGATTCCTCGATCACCCGAAACCGTCCGTAATCAAATCCTTTTTTTTCGGGCTTATGTTGATGTATAAGTTTTTGCCTACGCAAATGTGCTTTAATACGTGCTACTACTTCCAAAGGATTAAAAGGTTTCGTAATGTAATCATCGCCACCAAATCCAAAGCCTGTTAACTTATCCAAATCAGTCGTTTTAGCAGTTAAAAATAATATAGGTACCTGTGTTTGCTTCCTGAGCTCTTGACAAAGGAGAAAGCCATCATAATCAGGTAGCATAACATCAAGGACAATAATATCTGGTTTCACCTCCTGACATACACCGATTGCCTCCTCTCCACTTTGGGCTGTATAAATGTTGTGAAATCGTTCTTTTTGTAATACTGTCTGCATCATCTCAAGAATATGGATATCATCATCAACGAGTAATATCTTTGTGCAAGTAATAAAACTTTCCATTATCGTGCTCCTTCTAAGTAATAAAAAAATCAATATGATTGTTTTCATTATAATTGACCTATCTCTAACAAAAAAAGCGATTCTAGCAAAGTTAAGCTAATGTTTAGGTAGTGTTTTGCCTTTATTTAATGATGTCCTGCTATCATTACTTACGAGGTGATAGATATGGAAAATTTTATAATTCAAACGGAGAATTTAACCAAAAGGTATAGAAAACAGACCTCGGTTAACAGATTAAATTTAGAAGTACGAAGAGGGGAAATATACGGTTTTTTGGGTCCAAACGGCGCTGGGAAAACGACAACAATTCGCATGCTTCTTGGTTTAATAAAACCTACAACAGGGCATATTAAAATTTTTGGAAGAGATTTCCAGAAAAACAAAATCGACATTTTACGAAAAATCGGTTCTTTGGTTGAATCTCCATCATATTATGGTCATCTAACTGGCTATGAAAATTTAGAAGCAATTCGTCGGCTTATTGATGTTTCTTCTGATCGTATAACCGAAGTTTTGAACATTGTACGCTTAAACAAAGCAGCGAATCGATTAACAAAAGAATATTCACTTGGGATGAAACAACGCCTAGGGATTGCTGCAGCACTCCTAAGTCAACCGGAACTGCTTATATTAGATGAACCTACAAATGGATTAGATCCAGCAGGTATTCAGGAAATCCGTGAATTAATTAAAGATTTGCCAAACCGATACGGAATGACAGTTGTTGTTTCCAGTCATCTGTTAAGCGAAATTGATCAAATGGCAACAAAAGTTGGGATTATTACAAACGGCCAGCTTCTATTTCAGGATGAAATTGAAGTTCTCAGAAAAAGAAGTAACCCTCGGCTAAAGATTGGAGTAAGCAATCCGCAATTAGCCGCAGGAATACTGAAAGAAAAAGGGTGGATAACGCACGTAGAAGCAGATTCACTCTGGACCAATCAAACAGCCCCTGAAATTGCTTCAGAAATGAATACAACCCTGGTTGAGCACGGATTGTCAGTCTACCGGTTGGAAGAGCATAAGCGTTCCTTAGAAGATATATTTTTGGAAATTACCGGTAAGGAGGGGAGCCTGTGATCAAAAAACTTATTTTGTCTGATCGTGTCAAAATGAAGCGAACACCTTTGAAATGGGTTGTATTGCTTATTCCCATGGTGGTATTAGCCTACGAAATCGTTAACTTTTCCTATCGCTCAGCTTATATAAAACAACAGATGAATGTATTTCACGCAGACACGATGTGGTCTTATCTGATATGGGATAACAGTTTTTTGCTTGGTCTTGGTGTTCCCCTAGGAATTACTCTCGCAGCTTCTATCATTGCCAATGTAGAGCATCAGGCTAATTCGTGGAAGCAGACGCTTTCTATGCCAATTTCGCGGATTCAAGTATATGTAAGCAAATTTATTTGGCTTTTTGGAAGTTCAATAATCTCCGCACTCATCTTTGCAATTAGCATGGTGGCCATTGGAAAAATTCTCAACTTTGAAAGCGATATTCCATGGAGAGATGTATGGGGAGACAGCTTATCTGTATACCTTACAGCTATTCCTTTTATGTCCGTCCAGCTATGGATTTCCATGCTAATTAAAAATCAAGCCTTTTCTATTACAATTGGTTCTGTCTCAACAATGATGGGGTTGTTTATGGCGATGAACCAAACAACACGCTGGTTACCCTGGGCATTTCCTGTACAAGCCTCCACTATTATGTTAGGAGAAAGTGGATTGACAAATAACTTAGAATTATCGGCATTTCTCGTACTAAGCTTTATGCAAGGCTTTGTGATCTTACTAGCCGGGGCCATCCATTTTGCGAAAAAAGACGTACAATAAAGAGGAGACGTATATGCTAAAACAACTAATCTCTGTTGAGTTATTAAAGATACGACGTTCACGATTTTGGATCATGATGTTACTTGGTCCCATCATCGCCGTAGTTCTGTCTCTCAGCAACTTTTTTAACAATTTCGATGTATTTATGGACCCGGGTGATAATGGCTGGATCGAAGCATGGACGCAAGTTGCTATTTTTATGGGGCCATTTATTTTACCTATACTATCTGGTATTTATGCCTCATTGGTTTGTCGGTATGAATATATTAGTGGTGGATGGAAACAGCTGTTGGCATTACCTGTATCTCGGTCCAACGTTTATATTTCCAAGTTTATTGTGTTATTGGTTCTACTTGCCGTTACTCAATGTATTGTGTTTATCTTGTTTATTATTTTAGGCTTACTATCGGGGGTCCCGCATGAAATTCCGTGGTTTTCACTTATCGTATTCTCATTAAGAGGACTATTGGCTACTCTTCCATTGGCAGCCATACAATTGGTTATTTCAATTCGTTCGCGGAACTTTGGAGTTCCCCTTGCTTTTAATATCGCATTGACTTTACCAGCAATCTTAGCCGCTAATACTTCATTAGGGCAGTTTTATCCCTGGACACAACCAATGCTGGCTATGTCACCGACTGATGAAACTCCAATTCAGTCTTTCCCCCTTTTCTATACCGTAGTAATCGGGGTGTTTATCGCTACTATGGTATTTGGGATCCGAAATTTTACAAAACGTGATATGACGTAGCAATGACTTTTTGAATACAAATGCAAAAAAAGTTGCTTACTATCAACACTCTAAAGAGGCTGATACAACATATAGGTTACTTACTGTTTTCTGTGCGTATATACGGCATCGAAGAAGGGTGCCCCGTCACTTTTGGGACACCCTCTACTAAAAAATAATTGTTTACTTTTAAGAAATCAATTTACTAAATCCGTTACTCAACTATAGCACCCATTAGTTAAGCAACTTCACTATTTATTTGGTATTTCATATTCACAAAAAAACCTTTCCACACCAGGATATTTTTCACCTAGACTTATTATCTTAAATCTAAATTTTCGATAGAAATCTACAGCATCTTTATCTGTCTCAGCAAAAATATTCCTTAATGAATGTTTTTCACAAATAAATTGAACCATCTTGCTACCTATGCCATTTCCTCTTTCTGTTGGAGACACTGCAATATGCTTTATCTCACAATCACTTGCATTAAGAAACTCAACCCCTATACAACCAACCATAGTTCCCGCGTTCTCAAATCCATATAAAATTCGGTTTGAAGCTTGCGCGTATTGTTCATATTCTTGGTCAATTTTTGCTTCGGAAGTGGCATAAGATAAAAGCTCCCTTACGGACGGAGAGATGATTTTAGACGTTATCCTTATCATTAATACATCCTTTTTGTTCAACTAAAGTTCCCCCTGTTAGCTTAATAGGAAAAAATCCCCTCTTAAACATTGTCTATGATTTTTAAATGTAGTTACTATCTTAATATTCTCCAAAAATCCGGTCCATAGTTCCTGTTCTGAAATTTAACTGGAAGTTGTGTATTTGAAAAATTATCACCAACATTTATCTTATATAATTTATTTTGCAAAGGTGAACCAAAGGAAAACTCAAGTTGACAATCAGTAAGATTAAACAAAACTGAATGAACGGTTCCAAAGTTTTCTTTGTAATTATGAATAGCCACCCCTTCTGGAAATTCCGTTAAAAGAAGTTCTTTAATTTCGTAAACAGATCTCTTACCATTGACACTAAACTTATTCTCTAAAACATTATATCGTAGTTGAGATTGATCTAGCTTGCCTGGTTCAAGACTTCTAATTTCAGGAAATAGCCCATGATTTGTTGCAATTAAATAGTCTTGTTCTGCTTTTTTTACCGCTTTAATTCCATCATATGTTCCAACTAAAGCTGCCTCACCATTTGCATCCGCTAAAAGTAAATTCATATTTGTTCCGACAGGCATATTTTTCACAGCATAAACAGCTTCTTCAATGTTTTTACACGCCTCTAGTATAGCTCTAACAATAACCATAAACTGCAACCCAGCGACTACTGGTTTTCTCATACCTGGATAGTTACCTATTGGCATGCCACACGAAGCAAAGGCTACGCAAAGCCCTTTCTCATTTAATCCTTCGCTCCGACCAAATGTAGAAACAGAGAAGCCGGTATGCGTGTAGCTTCCATCTACTTTAGTTGTACAAAGACGCATATCCGAAATATTAGGGGAAAGGTCGTAGTTTCGTACTACGTATGTTTTACCGTCAACCATTTTTGGGGGCAAAATTGCGCCTAGACTACATCCTCCAGATATTAACCAGGCATCATTGTAAAACTTTAATTGATTCGGCTCAAAGCCAAATTCTTCCGCAAAGCCCTCTAGCTCCTCATTTAATCCTGGACAATACTCCTCGATTCGAGCTCTCATTTCAAGATAAGCTTTGTCAGAATCAGGTTGTTCTCTAAGAAAAATGTTCTTAACGTATGAACTCTCACGATATTCTAAAGCTTGCTGTTTTCCAATCTCATACGAACTTCCTTTCAGGTAAGTAAACTTTCCTGTATACGTATTCATTCCAAACTCCCCATTCTACATTTTAATAGCAAGATATATACCTTGCTATAAACAGAATAAACTCTCCAGTAACTGGAGAGTTTACCTCAATTCGTTATTCAATTATTATGAGTTGCTACCTTACCTTTACAAACACTTTAGTCAGAAAGTCATTTGGATGTATTTCATTGGGCTTAATATTTATTGGATTCACTACTTGCGATGGGACAAGTCCCTTTATGTACTGTTCCATATACATTCCTTCAACATGCAGTGATTTTTCTGCTAACCATGCCTTTAAACGACTGTAACCATAGCGAAGTTCTGAATAAGGCCCTTTCACATTGACACATGCATACGTTCCTCCGGGTACTATCACAAGAAGCTCCTCATTTTTATTGTTTTTTACAGGTAAAAGTAATTCAACATCTGCTTTCTTTTGTTTCCAATCTTTTTGATGAAAAATAGCGAGTAGCTCCCCATCCATCTCTAACTGATATGCATATATTCTTTCAAACAACTTTTTAACGAGAGCGTCCATTTCAACCATGTTTATTGTTTTACGAATAGACACAACCTGTATATTTTGTCGCTTCTCTATGTAACAACTTGACAGAGTGGGCTTCGGAATGAATGCCTCCTCATTCCTTATGAACCTCTGTATTTGTTGAATGTTGTTAATTTGCTTGGTGATTTGTTCTTGCTGACACTTCAATTCCTCGGTCTTTTTCTTTAGCCTTACATCTAGAGCTTTCATATCTTTACCTTTTAAAGCTTGCTCAATTTCGTTTAACGAGAACTGGCAGTCTTTAAGAACTAGGATGGTTTTTAGCTCCTTTATCTTATCGTAGTCATAATACCGGTAGCTTGTCTCGGGATCGATATGAGAAGGTTCAAGTAAACCGATGTCACTATAGTAACGAATTGTCTTTACAGGTACATTGCACAGATTCGAAAATTTTCCAATTGTATACATAGTATCCCCCCTTTCCAAACGACATCTATTTCTAAACAATTTACTCAAATAAATTCCATTTTTAATGAAATATGCTCCATCACCATAATTCCGGCCTTTGGATGCCGGATTTCTTTTTTGCCAATAGGCGGCCCTACATTTAACTGATTTCACATTAAACCGGATTTTTTTCAATATAAAACGGAAAACCAGCCTAACACTTTGTTTCTCATGTTCTGGCTGGTTTCCTTTTAATTTCTATCAATCCCTGTTAGCTGAGTTGAGTGTATCTTTTCAATTTACATTATGCAATACGAAAACATAATATAATTCTCTGATCCAGTAGCACCGTCAATAATCCCATTCCAGCAGATCTTGTAGCAACTCTCTGGAAAAGGCCAATTGCTCAGGGGTATACTTGTCCAGAAAGCCCATAAACCGCTGTTCAATGTCCTGATGAAGACGATTATGGATATTGTGCAATTTCTCTCCTTTTCCTGTTAAACGAAAATATACTTCCTTTTTATTATCAAGAAGCTGCTGTCTTTTAATCAGATCTAATTTCAACAGCTTTTTGCTTATTCGCGTGACAGACCCCTTGGTCAAATTAGTCTTTTCAGAAATCATTGTGACGTTAATCGGTCCATAATTGCCGATACATGCGATTAAATGAATCTCGGATAAAGTAAGATCTAACTTTAAATTCAATTCGGCTTCAAGCATTTTTAACTTTTCTCCAAATCTGATCGTGAATTTGCTATCTCTCATATCTTGCTGTGTAACAAGCTGAAAGAAAAGCTTAAAAATCCACTGTTTGGAAAGCTCTGTCTTATGCATACGTTATTTTCTCCTCTTTGTACATCTCCTCCTATTATACAATAATTGTTTCGTGTAAAACAATTTGTTCTGGTGTATCGGATTCTCCTTGTTGCGAGAAAGACTCATCCAATCACCCATTTGAATGCTACCTTGTTTTGCTTCATCATCGTGTTTTTATGAAAAATCATAACCTCCGCACCAGCGTCTAATTCCCTGCTTGATGGCGTCTAAATACTCCGGCACCGATCTGGAAACCACCCATGCGATATACCCATCTGGGCGAATCAATGCCGTATGAACCTCGTCCCATTCTGGTGCTTCCTCAACAAGAGATGCACGAACAAACTGAAGATGAGGATAATTTGACCATTCAGCTCCATCATTTAGACTTTCATCCGAAGCTAGATGAAGTAAAAGGAATGAACCGGAGTAAAGCAGCTCGTAAGCATTCCTCATTATACCGTTCTCCAACCTCAACTTTAGTTCCTTTAAGCGGCTACCGTTTAACGCGTGTTGTGGTGAATCCATATCTGGCGCATACCGGACATCAAAGGCTGAGATTTGGGCAGCTATTAGCTGATTAGCCTTGGGTATATGAAGCAGTTCGGACAGCATGCCCCGAAGTGCTACCATCCTTGGTGAGAATTCACTCATCAACAACGTTTGAATCTCAGTATTTCTGAGCAAAGCCGTATTAATGGGAAACCGTTCCGCATGATAACTGTCCAGTAGCCAATCCGAAGCCCTGCCCTTCAGCTTAGCTGCCAACTTCCATCCTAGATTCATAGCTTCCTGTAAACCAACGTTCAGCCCCTGTCCACCAGCTGGAAAATGAATGTGTGCCGCATCTCCCGCGAGAAAAATCCGCCCCTCCCGATAACGCTCCGCTTGCCGAGTCGCATTTCCAAAGCGAGATAACCAGTATGCTTCGGATATGCCAAAATCGCTCCCTAGAATACGAATTAATCCCGATCGCAACTCTTCTAGAGTAACAGGTTCTTCTTTTGGCACAGCCATTCTCTCCCGGTCAATCATAACTATCCGATGCATTTGGGACGTCACGGGAACAATCATGACCAACCCGTGTTCACTGAAACGAGAAACCACATTCGATTCCGGAGGATTCAACAAAACAACGTCTCCAAGCATAGCGGTGAAGGTCTGGCTAGTTCCTACGAATGGGATACCTACTTGTTTTCTGACCGTGCTTCTTGCACCGTCTGTTCCGACAACATATGCAGCCGACAGTTTGGATTCTCCTTTGGGGCCAGCTGCAACTATCTCGACCCCTTTCTGATCCTGCCGTACCGATAAAACCTCCTCTTCTCGTCGTATCTCTACTCCAAGATTTTTAGCCCATTCTTCCAGTACCTTCTCCGTGTCATGTTGAGGAATAAAAAGCGTATAATTGGAGGAAGAATCCAATGCCGAGAAATTCAGACGGCTATCCAGCCCCGCAAAATGTCCTGTAGGGATCGGTTTTCCTTTGCTTAATATTTTTTGTTTCAATCCTCGTAAATCCAGAATTTCCAATGTTCTGGGATGCAGAGTTAGAGCACGAGAGTATGGAGTTGTCTCCTTCAAGCGTTCAAGGACGCATACTTTCACATCAGCTAAAGCCAGTTCTGATGCCAGCATCATGCCTACCGGTCCTCCACCAACAACAATAACATCGTAATCCATTCGTATCCGCTCCTTTATTTTTCAAACAATCATGGTAGTGCAACAATAGCAACGACTTCAATAAGCCATTCCGGGAATGCAAGCGACTGAACGCCCCAATATGTATGTTCACCAACTCTGGAGTATAGTCCATAACATGAATTTTTTATCTATGCGACATGCTGCAGCCCCGTCCCCGCCGTTCCAAGTATATGCTTTGGATTGGTAAACGCTTGACGTGCCTGCAATCCATAATCATCTGCATCGCTAAACTCTCCCTTCTCATTTAACGCTACCTGCTTAGAGATAAAAGTCAGCTTAGATGGGGGCAACCACAATTTGCGAGATGATATTAATCACGGTACTCGTCAAAGTATTCGGGTTAATTCTTAATGAAGCAAACCACCTTTTTGTTTCGTGCAAAACAATAAAATAGAATTGTTTTGCACGAAACAATTTAAGAGTATCATGTCAGTTATTTTTTTACAACGTTATTTTTTATATTTAGAGTTATTTTTACATTTCAGTTACACAACAAAAAACCCTTCCCATAGTGAATGGACTATCCTTTATTCATCATATAACTTTTCACTTTTTCGTAAATTGTGATTGTATCGTCTAATTGCTTGTGAAGAATCGTGCGCACATCAAAAGTAGCAGCCTCAGTCAAAGAGTATGCATAGCTGCAAACAGCAATTGTAGCGGCCAATAATAAATCAGATGCCACAAGCGTTAGTCCAATATAACAAAATACCCGGTCAACACCGGGCTTTTGTCATTTCTTCGATACCTAGATAAACGATGTCTAAAGAATTTGTCAGCTCGGATAGTGCAGATTATCATCCGTACCCAAAATGCCTCGGATTCTATTCATCGCTGATATAATTTCACTCTCTTTTGTTCCCTGAAAAGCCTGCTCTAGCTCAGGAAAAACTTCATCCAGAGCTGCTCTTACATCATGAGCTGGATACGGCACTTTTTCAGCTGGTATTGTAACTACCATGCTCATCTCTTGTTCAAATTCCTTTTCAGAAAAACTTTGTACTTTTTGCTTAATGTCATGCAAACTATTCTTAATATTAGAGTTTTCTGGTGTGAAATTCTCTAGCCTCTGAAGCGCCTGAATCAAAATCTCCTGTTTATTCATACTAGAGCCCTCCCTATCCTTTCTATGTCCAACTTTACCTTCTCCGTAATGACCTTTTTTATACATCGCCAACTTCTTTACAAAAATGTGCATAAACATATAGGGCCCAAAGGCAACGTTTAATTGGAGTGGTTTTATAGTACGCATTTCTCATATAATGACTATTTTTAGTAAACCCTAAGTTGAAACAACTACTTAACCAGGGAGGTTAGAAAATGATTAATCAAAATAACGATATTAAAAATCGTAATCAAGCAGTAAATACTAATGGTAACAACAGCATAATTAATACCACGCAAAATGGGCTTGAAAATGTCGCTGAAGGAGCCCAAAGCGGTCTTAAAAACATGGCTGTAAAAGCACAAAATGCGTCCAGGACAGGGACAAACCACAACAACGATAATAACAATAGAAACAACCAACGCTAAGAAACCTTTCCCTTGTTCCAGCTTATTGAACAAGGGAAATTTTTAAGTTATTTTATTTGTTCTTTGCTCAAAAACAGACCAGTGTGTTGGGCGCGAAAGCAAAGGGGGTAATTTTGTACGTGTATCGCCCTTCGCCGAGTTAATCTGAACTTGAGTAAGAAAGATACTTTCGGTGAGATCAGCTCCTCTAAGGTCGGCGTCTCGTAAATCAGCCCCGATAAGGTCGGCCACTCTCAGGTCGGCGTCTCGGAGGTCAGCAGCAATAAGGTATGCTCCTCTTAAGTCCGCTCCCCTCAGATCAGCTCCTCTTAGATTTGCACCTATAAGATCGGCTCCTCGACGGTCGATTTTCCGACTTTTTTTGGAATTCTTAGGTTGGCGACGCGACTCGGTCCGCACTAGTTCACTTGTCCTTAAAAGCAGAACGTTTACATCTGCTCGGTGTGATGGAACATCTAGTTCCATGAGTGAATCTGGACTAAGTTGAGTAAGTCGTTCCGTCTCATCAAGCGCGAAGCTAAGCTCTCTGTGAATCGGTCGAGACGCTTTCAACGTCAGAGCTTCGGTCAGATACCAGAGCATCTCATGAAGTTGTTGCATAATTGGGAACACATCAAACATTTTCCTCGCCGTTTCTGGACCTTCACGCCAGTCGACTCCCTCGAAAGTGATTTGGGAAACCTTTTGCCCTGCGCCGAAGCATTCAAAAACAGTACACCCTTTAAATCCCTGCTGTCTGAGGTTTTTATGAATGCCGCAACGGAAGTCCGACTGCAGATTGGAACAGGGCTTGCCGGCATCTTTATCGATTGCAAAATCTACCGAAGCTGCGAAGGGGAGTGCAACACAACATAATCCGAAACAGTTCTCGCAGTTAGCATGCAAATTGTTTCGACTAATGTCGCGTTTTGGATGTGGATAATCATGATTCTCAAACAATACGTGCACTTCCTTTTCTATATACATCTGATTTGATACATCGACAAATTCTTGTGGTGGGAGGTAAGAAAAGAAGGAAAAAATCAGAGATTGGAAAAAGGCACGTTTGCCTTTCTTCTGCTGGAGCGCAGGGCGCATCCACCCTCTTCTTTTTCTGAATCACCTACTTCCAACCACGCTACCCTGTCAAAATATCAAGTGTAATTTATATAGTATGTATAAAAAAGAGGACTCTAGCTGTAGGTTAATTACTAACAACTCTTTCGAAAAGAATGTTAAATGAATTGAAGGTCAAAAACCGTTCTTTCGTTCACTTTGTTTCCTGTATTGAGCGTCGTTTTAGACTCAAGCAGAAGCACATGAACTTCTTCTTCGGCAACCGGCATATGCTCTACACCTTTTGGAACGATAATAAACTCGCTCTCATTTACCCAAATATCTTTGCCTATAAATTTTATCAGTAATTTCCCTTTCACAACAAGGAATATCTTTCTTTTATATTAAGGAAAATCGATTTTATTAATGACTTTGATTCACACCCTTAAACAAAAAGACTAATGAGGTTGCCATCGGGGTCTTTGACAATTGCGTAGCGCTGTCCCCAAACAGCATCCCATGGTTCACGGTGTCCATCATACCCACTGTGAATAATCTTCGCATATAACTCATTTAGTGAATCATAGCTTTCACATGAAAACGCTAATTCAATCCGATGTCCAGTAGGTTCTTCCCAGCTTCCATAAACCTCTTTTGCAATTTCTTGCGAATCAAATGCTAATCGAAAACCGCTTTGTTCCACTTCTACATGTTGTTCTTCGTTCGCACTTTCAGGAATTACTAATCCTAATACACGATAAAAATCTAATGATTTTTTCATATCTTTGACTACAATACCTACCATATCTAACTTTATTCCCATCGGTTTCACCTCTACAAATAAATAATTTTAAAAAATCTCTTGCAGTTTTTTTAAGATATCTAATAACATTTCAACTTACACGATCATCACTGGACTCAGGTAGTTTAAGATAATACGTTTGGCTATTTTGAAAATGCCTCCTTTGTAGTAAGTCATCCCCTTATTCTGTCTCCAGATTACTGGTTTCAATAAATAGATTACCTATTTTATCTACATTTAGATTGTAAAAAACGGACGTCTTTACATACCACTTTCATCTGATTGGTTTTGTTTTGAATATTTGGGTAGGTAACATTCCGTAAAAGCATTTAAAGTTTTTGATAAGGTGCGATTGATCATAGTATCCATATTTTACAGCAATATCAGTGAAACGAGAGGGGAAACTATTATTTAGTTCTTGCAAGAGATTTTGAAATCTAATGATACTTATAAGTTCCTTCGGGCTGACTCCCAACTCCTTTTGGAATGTTCTTCGTATATTCCTTTCACTGTAACTGAGTTTTTCTGCTAATGAGCCAACTGAAATAATTCCCTGATGGTCATATATGTATTGCATACTTTTTTGTAGTAAACCATCTGCATTTACTTCATTTAAAAGCAAACATTTAATTAATTTTAATTCAACTTTTTCAATTATTTCTGAAATTTCAGTAGCTACTATAATTTCTTCTACCATAAAAATTGCTTCATTCCCCCATATATCTTCGAGGAATACACGATGTCCGATAAATGAAGAAACGGGATTTCTTAAAAAATAGTGTACAGTTTCTGAAAAGAAGCGAATTCCAAATAAGAAATGATTTTGAGAAAGATTTATGATTTCAAATTTGGTCGTCAATCCTGCAACAAAGGCTACTTTTGAATACGAAGGTGATCTCAAGTCAAATATAATGTCTACGCAACCATCCGGTATAATACGATTCAATTTATTCGTATCCATTGCATGGAAGTCTATAGTCCAATAGCACGCAACATAAGATTCAAGACTCTTGCTTGGAAAATATTCACGATAACGATAATTAGAATCTAATACCTCGTGTTGTAATTTAGGTGGTTGCAAAGGACGATAAAGTCTCATGTTGTTTTTCACTTCCTTTTGAGTGGAAAATTTTCTCTTCCTAAGTTACCATCATACTGATTTCAAGATGTAGAGAAACCTTTAAGCATTTATTCCAGTGATGGTATTCTTCGCTTTTTGTTTACCTCTAAACCAAGCAACGATAATGGCAGCTATAAGGGTAAATCCAAGATAGCCCATTAAAGGATACACGGTTCCGACTAATTTAATAAATCCGATGAAGCTGGCACCAAATGCTGCGATTCCGAATAGAACGACAAACATTTTAAATATTGGGAATTCCGGTTTTACAATCCTTGCTGTGAAAGCATAAAGCATGCCTACGGCAGTGTTATAGATCATTCCTAATAATACAATAGACATTAATATGCCAAATACAGGTGAAATTTCATTTGCTAAAAAGAGCATAGGCATATCTATGCCTGTTATTGTGTTTAGCTTTGTAAGCATACCAAGATTGATAAGTAAAATAAGGATGCCTAACCCTATACCGCCAAGTATCCCTCCTAAACCGGCTGTTTTTTCATCTTTTACTGTTCCTCCCATCACAGCGAGCATGGCAGCACCTGCAGCAATGTTATATGAAACGTACAATAACGCTCCTAATCCCCAGTTTGATGCAGCCGCGTTTTGTTTATCTGCTATTTGCTGCAGTTCATAAAAGCTTACATCCATCGTAACAAAAGAATAACCAGCAATGATGATGACAAGTGCAAGTAAAAACGGTGTGATAAGTCCAATAATCGAAATGACTTTTTGAACATTAAGACAAACCGTTAAAATAGTTAATAAAGTCATAACGATATTTCCGGCAATACTGGGGATTCCAAACTGCTGCTCAAAAATCGAACCGGCCCCAGCCATCATAACAACCGTAACTCCAAATAAGAAGAACGTAATGATCACATCAACAACTATACCGAGGTAACGACCACAAATATAGTAAATAACATCTTTGTGAGAACTTGTCTGCAAACGGCTCCCAAGTTGAGTTAGATTCATTCCTAAAAATGCAAAAAGAGCAGTTGCAATGAAGGTTCCGATAACACTCATCCATCCAAAGCTTGTGAAAAATTGTAAAATTTCCTGTCCTGAAGCAAATCCTGCTCCGACAATCAGTCCAATAAATGCCCCGGCAATTTGAATACTTTTCTTCATAGTTACCCCTCTAATTAATTTAAATTTTTCGAAAATTATAAGTGAAGAAAGATAAGAGGAGCCCCCCTTTATCCTTCTTTGATGCTATTAGGAATACGATTTTTCGTAAGCTGTAAATTGTTGAATAATCTCGCGATTCGGTTCATAACCAATTCCCGGTTTATCAGGAACGGTGATTATTCCGTTTTCAACAACTACCTCAGGTTCAATAATATCTTGATCCCAATAACGGGAAGAGCCCGCAGTATCACCAGGCATAACAAAGTTTGATAGCGTCGTTAAGGCAATATTATGGGCTCTTCCCACACCTGATTCAAGCATACCGCCGCACCAAACCGGAATACCCTGCTTCTGACAAAGATCATGAATTCGTTTTGATTCTGTTAGTCCTCCAACACGCCCAATTTTTATATTGATAATTTTGCAGCTTCCCAGTTCAATTGCTTTCCGGGCATCCTCATAGGAATGGATGCTCTCATCAAGGCAAATTGGAGTTGAAATCTCCTTTTGCAGCCGGGCATGATCGACAATGTCATCTGAAGCTAAAGGTTGTTCGATCATCATTAAATCGAATTCATCAAGTGCCTTTAATTGATCTACATCTTTTAGTCGGTAGGCAGAATTAGCATCAGCCATCAGGGGAACATGAGGAAAATGTTTACGGACTTCCCTCATGACCTCAATATCCCAGCCCGGTTTTATTTTTATTTTCATTCTTTTATATCCGTCATTGACGTATTCATCAACTAACTGAAGAAGATCATCCATCGTGTTTTGGATGCCGATGCTGATCCCAACCTCTATTTCTTTCTTTTCTCCACCGAGAGCAACTGCGAGAGGAATTCCTTTTTGCTTTGCAAATAAGTCCCACACAGCACCTTCAATCGTGGATTTTGCCATATTGTTCTTTCGTATATACGAGAGAATTTCGAACACTTCCTCAGGTTGTTCAATTTCTTTATTCAGGATACTGGGGATGATAAAATCCTCTAACATATGCCAGTTTGTCTTTAGTGTTTCCTCATTGTACCAAGGGGAATGGAATGCGACTGATTCTCCCCACCCACTAATACCGTTATTATCCTTTGCTTCAAGTAAGAGAAATTCTTTATCTTGAAACGTTCCAAAACTTGTTGTAAACGGGGCTTTCATTTTCATTTTTACATGTCGTAACGTAATCTCTTTTACTATCATTTTTCTCTCCCACCTTTTTATTTATATAAGTCCAAGTTCATTTTCTAACATTAACTTTCGCTTTTTATGCGGCTCCTCTCTAAGTTTTGCTGCTTAACTAACACATAATAATGAACAAGTTCATCACCATTTTTTATTAATGAAACAGCAACGTACTGCTGCGAAAATAAGGTTTGGAAAATTTCTCTCGTTTTAAAGCGCCAATCAATCGCAAGAGCATTATCTTTACTTTTCACCTGTTGAAAGTTAGCTGGTACCGGCACTAATAAAGGTTTATCCATAACGGCGATATTATGCAAACTTTGTTCAATATTCATTAGTTTCGGTAAATGATTCTTCGTTGTTTCCCATTGGAAAATATGTTGGGCCTGATTAATAGAGTCCTTATGTTGCTTAGAAACATGAGAACTGTCGATCCACCATTCAACTTTAAAGCGATCAGAAGGGAGCCCCCGGTTCAAGTTATCTTCCATTTCTCCATAGCAATTTTCCACATATGTAGAACAAATGGCATGTAACTTTGATAAGTTTAAATAGGCATTTCGGGTTTCAAGTGGATCATACGTCCATGTAATTAAATCGTATCCCATTTCACGGGCGAGTTCCTTTTGAGCTTGTTTTAGTCTAGCTCCAACTCCTTTTTCCTGATGGCTTGGATGGATGCCAAGCATGTGGGAGCATAGATAGCTTTGCCCTTTACAAAATCCAGGAAAACTGTAGCTAAACCCGATCATTTCCTCGTTTAAAAAGGCTCCTAATAATAGGCCGCCATTTTGAGAAGCCGTAATCGTTTGATGGAGAGGAATTGGCTCCATGTTCCATACATCTTTTTCAAGTTTTTGCACCAACTTCATATCGGTATAAGTGTTCAGCACACGTGTTTCAATTGTTGAATTCATGCTAACTCTCCCGCTTTATATGCTTCTATTGTATTCCATACTGTTTTTGCAAGAATTTCGATGCCAGCACATATGGCATTGCGATTAAAGGTCATTTTTGGGTGATGAAGTCCAGGCTGCAAATCGCATCCTAACCCTAACATCGTTGCTTTAATGTCCGGATTTTTCAACGTATAAAAATGAAAATCCTCTCCCCCTGAAGTGATAATGGGATCTTTTAGCCGATCTTTATCTAAAGACTCTGTAATCGCTTTTTTCATAAAATGCTGAGCCTCTTTACTCACCTCAGCTGCAGCCACACTTGCTTTTGTTTCTAGAGTCACTTCAACCCCGTAAATCTTTGCTATGCTTTGAACAATGGTCTCGATTTTTTCGGTAAGCTCATTCATGACCTTATTTGTTTGTGCCCGTAAATCGATGCTAAATGATGCTTTTCCTGGAATAATATTACCTGACTCACTCCCGGCATGGAACTTTGTCATTTTGGCCGTGTAAGGAACCATCGGATCTAAATGAATGCTTTTCATTTCATTAATAATGGATGCCCCAATTTCAATAGCATTTTGACCCAGATGCGGTCGTGCCCCGTGTGCATCCTCGCCATGGATTTCACCTGTCAAAAATTTGGCTGCTCCGTGATAAATCGCAGGTGCTGCTTGACCATCCTGCAATTCTTGGATTGGTCTAAGATGGACACCGTATAAAAAATTCACATCATCTAACACGTGTTTCTCAATCATCTTTAGAGCACCAGTCCCCTTTTCTTCAGCAGGCTGAAAGATGAATTTAAGCTTCACCGCGGTGGGAACATTCAGTTTTTGAAGAAGAAGCATTGTACCAAGAACTATTGTCATATGTGCATCATGCCCACAAGAATGGTTAGCTTGAAATTGACCGGCGACCTCTTGCCAAAGAGCATCCATATCAGTGCGTAAAGCGATACAAAACTCCCCTGTTCCTACCTCACTGACCAGACCTGGACAATCGTCAAAAGTTTGTACTGTAAAGCCTCGCTCCTGTAGAAAGTGTTGAATATATTCCGTTGTTTTATATTCCTTCCAGCTAATTTCTGGATGTCCATGTAAATATTCATAGACTGAGTCAAGCGTCGGTTTAAGTTGCTGTATATATTCCTTCAATATTTTCTTCCTCCATCCTGTACAAAAAGGTAATCTCCATTCAGCTTTTCATATTGCTCCTTGCGCTTTTCAAATCGCTCTTTATCCTTGATAGAAACACCGGCGACGATAGCATTCAAAAACGAAAACAATACAGGAATGGCATCAATGGTCGATTTTTCGGATGAATAAATTTGAAAAATACTATCGGCATGTTCTCTAATTGGAGCAAGCGGGGAGTCCGTAATTCCAATTACAAAAGCTCCTTGCTCCTTAGCTATTTGAGCAACTTTAATTGTTTCCTTTAAATAACGATGAAACGAAATTGCAATAAGGGTTGATTGATGATTCATCTCACTTAGAGTAGATAATAAATCATTTGTTTCCGGACGAAGAATTTGGATGTTTTCTCTAACTAAACCAAGAGTAAATGTGAGCCAATTGGCTGCAGAAAACGAAGATCTTAACCCTAAAACATAGACTCTATCCGTCTTTACTAACTGATCAATAACCCGCTCAAGCTCATTTTCATCAATATTCCTGATGGTTTCTTGTATATGCTGACAATCCCGCTCCATGACCTTTGCATAAAAATGAGGTTGTTCAGCTAATTCAAGCTTGCTGGAAAAATACTGTCCAAGACTGCTCTTCATAAAAAGGAGCTGCTCACGAACCATTTTTTGAAGTTCGGAAAATCCTGATAATTTTATGGAGTAACAAAATCGAATCACTGTTGTTTCACTTACTCCAACCTGGTCCCCTATTTCACTTGCTAATTTAACAGCAAAATCTCTAGGGTTTTCCAATAAATATTTAGCAACTTTTTGTTGACCTTTAGAGAGCTGATTGTATTCCTTTTGAATAATTTCTTTTAGATTCAAACATTTCATCCTTCCAGAATGAATTTCAAACTTCTAGCAACCGCTATTATGAAGTTTAAACTTCATAATAGCGGTTGCTGATAGAATAACACAATCCACAGCGCAAATCAACAATAATTCTGAAAATTTAAACGCGATTTATTTTTAAGTCATGATTCCTCACTTATTTTTTGATTATTTATGTTCGACACTTGTTTCATAACCCTTATATTGACACGCAATATAACGAAATATTATAATGCGTTTTAAATGCGGAATATTTTAAAAAGTAACAATAAATGATTACAGGAAGATTGCTCCATTTTTTAGCTAACTACGCTTTTTAAACTCGTTATAGTAAACGCTATCATGATTATAGGAGGAATGTTATGGAAAAAATGACTATCACTAATATATTGAAAGGGTATCGTTGTAAAGATTTTTCCCCTGTAGAAATAACTGAATATTTTTTAAAACGTATAGAAAAGCTAAAGGATTTGAATGCGTATATAACTGTTTGTGAGGACAAAGCGCTAAAACAAGCAAGAATAGCAGAACAAAAATTAATAGTAGGTGAGGAAATTGGTAGGCTAGAAGGTATTCCTATCTCTTACAAAGATTTAATTTATACAAAGGATATCTGTACAACAAACGGTTCTCTCATCGATAAAAATTTTGTCCCTTGTACCAACGCAAAAGTAGTTAGTCGATTACAGGCTGAAGGAGCCATTAATCTTGGGAAAGTAAATTTACATGAATATGCGTTTGGAGTTACATCAAACAATCCTTTTTATGGATCTGTAAGAAACCCCTGGAATCATGAATATACGTCAGGAGGATCAAGTGGTGGTTCAGGGGCAGCGGTAAGTGCTAATCTTTGCACAGCATCGATTGGCACCGATACAGGTGGTTCCATTCGTATTCCGGCCTCTTCCTGCGGCGTTGTTGGCTTAAAACCAACCTTTGGATATGTGGACGGAACAGGTGTAACCAATCTTTCGTGGTCCCTGGATCACATAGGGCCACTAACGAGAAATATGGATGATCTATCTATCATGATGGAAGCATTAACAGGTAAGTGTTATCAAAACAATTGTATTGAAGACGTACGTGGATTACGTGTGGGAGTACCTAGAAATTATTTTAATGAACAAATTGATAAAGAAATTTTAGACCTTTATAACAAAGCATTACAAGCACTTGAGAGCATGGGCGCTATATTAATAGAAACAGATATTCCATTTAATCTGAATGATCTTCAACTCATATTTACACTTGCTATTGCGGAAGCAGGATATATTCATAATAAAAATATGGAATTGCATATAGATAAATACGGTGACGACGTAAGAACGGTTCTGGAAATCAGCCAATCTATTTCATCGCTAACATACATTCAAGCTCTTAAGAAAAAAAATCAGATCAAAAAAGAATTCGATCAATTGTTTAGCATGATAGATATACTTGCAACTCCAACATTGCCTACAACCCCGAAAAAAATAGGAGTAGAGGAAGTTATAATAGAGGGAATAACAGAAAACATTTTCAATTGTATGATTCGTTATACATCTGTTTTTAATCTAACAGGAAATCCCGCTCTGTCGATCCCTTGTGGATTTACCTCCGAGTCCCTCCCTGTTGGCCTGCAATTTGTGGCTAGTGCTTATCGGGAAGATATTTTATTTCGGGTTGGTTATGCATATGAGCAATCTCAACTAGCTGAGTTTTATGCTAAAAGAGGTAAATTGTACAATCAGCCCCTATCTTCAACAACATAACCCGGAGCCTTCCTTATAAGAAGGCTCCCCTTTTGCTGACTTACATCAAAATCATAATATAAGAATAATTTTTTGTAATTCACACTATAAAAAAGGAGATGGACTCTCGATAGATCAGGGGTAGGCGTGTGGGAGCCTCCCTGGGAGGCGAAACTAATTTGGATGCTCATTTCCTCGCGCGAGCCATAAGTTGCGATCCAGCCATGATCCATCAATAAATCCAGGCCGAGCACGTCCTGGTAAAAGCATTTAGCTGCCGTGATATCTTGCGTATCTATATTAGTGATAATTCGTTTGACCTTCATTTCTTACCTCCATTCATTTACATTTTCCTGTTCCGCCGTTAGCTTAATTCTGGCTCGTTCCATTTTTGTAACTACTTACATTTTTATTATTAATCATCATCATTAGCATAACTTCAATTTGTTTGAGGCTCTTTCTTGCCCGCGCAATTTTTAGACGCTGGGCAAGAATTTTATTCATCTCTCTACTCTATTCCTTACTTAAAAAAGTACCGCTACACAGGTACCGGGCTGCGTAGCGGCGATGAAATGTTTGCATGATCCTCTTATTATTAGCCAATCGTTTCAACGACATTCCCTTTACTATCTTTAATCTCACTTTTCACAATGTTAAATACAAGGCCTTTAAAGCTATTCAATGGATAAACTCCAACATGCGGGACAAGCACTTCCATTAATTCATTGACACATTCTTGGTTTATAGATAGCTTGACCTGATTATCAGTTATGTCAACATTTGGCTGCTTAGTAGGCGAAAATACAATTGATAGATTTCGTCCAATTAATTGCAAGTCTTTATTTTTAGGGATTCTCCCATTTAAAATTTGAGCGATAAGTGGTGCTTGCTTTGCACCTATCGTTATTGTATAGGTTGTCTTTTTAAACAATGACTTTTTTTCTGTCCAATCAAGATTATCCAAAAATAGACTACCTGTGCTTGAGCCATCTTTATGCATTCCCGATTGAAGCGCTTCTTTAATAGCTGGATCATTCATAAAAGATCCCCTTGAAAGATCAGTAATATATAGGGGAAGATGAGAAGAAGCTGCCTCTAATAACCCAAGTGTATTCCACATCTCCATTGCTTCTCGTTCATCAACGGTTATACCAACCACTTGCAAAAATTCTACTCGGCCATTTGGTGTAGAAATAGGTGGCAACATAGGATCTTCAATAAAAGCAATGGATTGTATTAACGTATCGCTTTCCAAAGCAATTGGTCCATTTGTATTCAAATAATGTCCAGCTTGAAAATAATTACCGCTTGAAAAAATGTATCTGCCGAGATTTTGCAGAAAGTTTAAACTCCAGGCAGGAGGTTCTTGCTCGTTCGTCTGCTTTGCAAGTCTGAAGGTTAATTCAAAGCCATAGCCACTATACTCAGAATCCTTGCTCTCCTTTTCATATAGATCGGAAAAACCATATGTAACAATGTGCCAATGAGGTACTGGCTCATTTTTTACATAGGCACTAATGCCCTCTAACGGATCAGGGCCTCCAAGGGAATAAGGAAGCATTGTACCATAATGCTTCGGCACCTGATCACCATAAAGTCTTTCCATCTCTTTATCAATTGCTTCCCAACCGATTGCCTGTACCTCTTCGCTCATTCTTTGTCTCCTCCTATACCTAAGCAGTAAAACCTTTGCTCTGCCCTCTTGCTTCACTACATACAAAAATCAACATTGTAAGTGTACTTAATCAATATTTTACTATAAATAGTCGTTTCATTAGGAAGTAGTTTTAAATATAGGATTAATTAACCACTATTAATAGTCTATTTTTACAACATTAATGTCATAGATGATAGCTCATCTAAAATATAAAACCCGTATCCTTTATTTCAACTTCATGTGCCTTACCGTTAGGAATGCTTTGTTTGGACCTTTGACTGATATTGTACAGGTAGAGAGCTTGTTGATATATACAGGAATATCAGTGTTGTTCTGCGCCCTTTTTTACATTTCTAAACCTTCTAATGACTCCATTTCTTTTTCAAGGTTCGGTGTCTCAATATCAGAGTGATAAAATTTGGCGCAAATTGAGTTGCATTGATTCCACTTACAATTCCCAGTGAAGCAGCTGTATTTACATCATTATAAAACCACTTTCCTTTTGGTACATCTGTAAAAGTTTTAGTGTTCTCTGCTGCTTTTAGATCCAGTACACGAACTAATAGTGAAGTCAACTCAGCACGTGTAATAGGAGCGTTTGGTCTTACTGTAACCGTTCCTTCTCCATCATCATAGCCTTTGACAATGTCTGTATCAACCAAATCATACAGCGTTTCTTCAGCCCACGGAAGAAAGCCATTCATTATACATTTTATTTTTTAGCAAGTCCATTCCTTCTTGGAATGGAGCAGCTTCCTGATTTTCGCTATTATCCTCCATCTCAAAACATTGATAAATCGCTTCTATAAAGGTTCCATTCCGCACGATAGTAACCGGTGACGTCCATTAATGGTTCCAGCACCGAGTCTACAAAAGCCTCTATGGGAAAGTCTGGATGGTGCGGTTTGATTAGACTGGAGAGACGACAAGCCAACTTGACCAAAATATTCTTTTAAAGCTACAGTTGCACTCACCCTTTCTCACCATCTTCGTCATTCGACCATATCTTCTCGATATATTGACCGCTGTATGCTTCTGAAAAGACTCGTTATCAGACTAAAAAAGACAACTTTTATAAATCTATTGACTTCTATCATTTATTTGTGATAATATTTTGTTTTTGCTAATATCTTTCATGTATGGTATCCTTAAAGAAGGTACTTACTGGAGGTGGATTTTTTGTTTCAAGTTGGCGACAAAATTGTTTATCCCATGCATGGTGCAGGTGTAATTGAAGCTGTAGAGGAAAAAGAAATCCTAGGAGAGAAACAGCAGTACTATATCATAAACATGCCAATTGGCAATATGCAGGTCATGGTTCCTGTGGAGAAAGTATCTCCTCTTGGTATACGCTTAGTTGTTGATATGTTTACAATGGAAAATGTTCTGTTTGTTTTTCATCACGGAGAATCAGATGCATTACTCCCGTGGGGTCAACGATATCGCATAAATACAGATAAAATGAGAACTGGCGATGTACATGAAGGTGCTGAGGTAGTTCGTGATTTAATGCGGAGAAGCCAAGAAAAAGCGCTGAACACAAGCGAAAAGAGAATGCTGGACAGCGCAAAACAAATTTTAATCAGTGAATTAGTACTAGTCAAAGGAGTAACTGAAAATCAGGCAAATGATTTGTTAAATTACGCAGGTGATAGGTAAAGATGACAGGCTAAAAACTTCTTTGAAATTTGATGATAGATCATGTAGCATAAATAGCCTAAAGGCTATTTTTTTATGTAAGCAAAGCTATTCGAGCAAGTTCTCGGGCTTCGTTTTGAATACCTGTATGTATTTGATTAACTGTATTTCACCTTTCGTAAAACTGCTTCTGTTTATTTTAGTCATAGGTTCCCATTTTAGTAATAAAAAAAGCTGCTAACATCATTTTGTCAGCAGCCTTGAACCCATACCCTTATTGTATAAGCTTTTTGCTATTTTTTATAACTTAACAACGTTTGCAGCTTAATCTCCACGATCGCCTTACGTAATATCAAAACTTACTCGTTGACCTTCTTCAAGAGATTTAAATTCATCTTTGTAATTGCGGAGAAATGTACGAATACATCATCATCTTGTCTTTCGATAAAGCCAAAACCTTTGTCTTAAGGACGAGTATCTGTTTCCTATTTCAACGACCCCGTTTATGTTTACTTCTTGTATCTTTTCCATTATATCCTTTATGCCTCTTATTGTTCCGTCCTGATTTACCTTTTACCCTTAACTTTGATTTTTTGGAATAACGTGGTTCTTCGACAGTCAGCTGGATAGGAATGTTTGTTTGTTCCTTCGTCATCATCTTTAAGACAACCGAAACTAAAGTAACTGAATCGAACTGATCCAGTAATTCAGTTGCTGTATGCTTAAATTCGGAATAATTCCCCTCTTCCACCATTTGAATAAGCTTTTCTGACGCAATCCGCTGTTTAGACTCCATTGCTTCAGCCACGGTTGGAATTTGTTTTCGATGAATCCTTCCCTTAGATGCCTGTTCGATACTGCGAAGCTGACCCATTTCCCTAGGTGTAACAAATGTGGTAGCTAACCCTGTCTTTCCAGCCCGTCCTGTTCTACCGATGCGATGAACATAACTCTCCGGGTCTTGAGGAATATCAAAATTGTATACATGAGTAACTCCTGAAACATCAATACCTCTAGCAGCAACGTCTGTTGCCACTAAAATTTCGATGCTCCCCTCACGAAATTTCTTCATCACAACATCTCGCTGACGCTGACTCAAATCCCCATGTAAGCCCTCAGCCATATATCCTCTTTTATTTAAAGCATCATTTAATTCATCTACTCGCCTTTTCGTTCGCCCAAATATAATCGTCAATTCTGGATTTTCAACATCTAGTAGACGGGAAAGAACATCAAACTTTTGACGTTCATTTACCTCATAATACACTTGTTCCACTGTTGGAGATGTGATTTCCTTAGCTTTAATTTTAATTAATTCTGGATTGATCATGAATCTTTCAGCAAGGTTCTGGATAGGTCGTGGCATGGTCGCAGAAAACAATAAAGTTTGTTTTTCTTTTGGCGTCTCTTTGAGGATTCGCTCGATATCCTCTAGAAATCCCATATCTAACATTTCATCTGCTTCATCTAGTACGACCATGGAGATGCGATCTAACCGCAAAGTTTTCCGTTTGATGTGATCCAGCAGTCTGCCTGGTGTTCCAGTGATAATATGTGGACGTTTTTTTAAGGCTTTAATCTGTCGCTCAATAGCCTGACCGCCATAAATAGGAAGGGAACGAATTCCCATGTAACTAGATAAACGATTAATTTCTTCAGATACTTGAATGGCTAATTCCCTGGTAGGTGCAATTACAAGCGCTTGAACATAGTCTTTACTTGTATCGACTTTTTCCAAAATTGGTATACCAAATGCTGCTGTTTTACCTGTACCGGTTTGTGCTTGTCCAATGATATCTTTACCCGATAAGGCAATGGGGATTGCTTTCTCCTGGATAGGAGATGCCTCCTCAAACCCCATATCTGTAATTGCTCTTTGAATAGCTTGATTAATTCCTAGTTCATGAAATGTTGACATTGGATCATTCCTTATCATTTTTCTTATTGTTTGTACAAATACTTTCCAGTATTCTAGAAAAATAAGTTAATATACATTCCATACTTATTCATCACCATGTCAAAGCACAACTAAATGCCGAGCCATCCTCTGTTCAATCTCCAGATGATGAAGACAAAAAAGCAAGTATATTAAAAGACAATATCCCTGTAACCCCTTGGCGATTCCCATGATTTCTGGTCCCGGGATTATTGCTATGGTTATGGACTTGTTAATGATACCTCGCAAAGAACCTCCATAATATAGCTGTTGTATCTGGACCCAGTGGATCGGTATAAGAACCACTTGAACTTCCGCCAGACCATGCATGTCCCATTCTATCGATCATCCAAAGCTCCATGAGTGGAGCTCCACGCTTATCATTATACACATGTTGGCTATAGCTTCTTCCATTTACGATATCTGCCTTTACAAGGGCAGGTGTAACCTCTGCTTTGCCTCTGCCCCCCTCCACGAGAAAATTCGTTTGAGCCCATTGTATGATAACCTGTTGACCATTAATCGGATGTACAGTGGTATCGCAGATACCATGAAAAACAATAACAGGCATCTTTTTTTTGAATTTTCCCATTTCAAAAAAGGCCTTATTCCCACAATCGTATGGATCTCGTGTGCCTTGGATCATCACATATTTAGCAGTTTGAGCCGTTGGATCGGCTGGGATAAAAACATCTACCGCATCATACGCTAGTCCAGAACATATTCCAATTCCACTAAAGACATCAGGATAGGTAACACCTAGAATGGAAGCCATCGCTGCACCCGCAGATAAGCCAGCAGCATACACCTTATTTGAGTCAATGCTATAATTGCATTTGACATCATCAACCATTCCTTTAATTACCTTTGGATGCCCCTCTCGCCGATGCTGATTGTAATCTAAAAACCAGTTCCAGCATCCTTGAGGATTAGACTTAGCTGGATCAAAAGGATTAAACAGGTGGCTCATCGCAGGGTAAAGTACAATAAGATTTTCTCGTTCAGCTAGATCATTCATTCTTGTTCCAGCGGCAAAATCATCTGGGTCCTGTTTACAACCATGAAGCATGACCAGCAGCGGTACATTGCTCCCTGCTTTGTATCCGCTTGGTACATAAAGTTTGTATGTAAATCCCTCATATGTATATTTCAAAAAGTTACTCATAGCTACACCATCCTCTAAACCTAAAGATTCTTTATTCAGAGTATGATTAATATCCCTACAATCGATTATATTTTCGACCCAAAACAATATTTTCATTCTTTCAATTTCAGCTCTTGCTTCCATTTCTGTATCTATTTTCGTCATCTCTTCAAATCATCTGTCTTTTATCTAATCATTCATAATTTTCACATCTCTTTCCGCAGGATTCCTTTTAGTGATTTCTAAAAGGAATCCCGCCGATTTTGCTGACCACATGTAAGTTCTTCTATTGTCCCTTTTTAACCAAGAAAAATCCCTCCCTAGTAGTTCTGTGTAAATTCTTTTACCCACAATAATATTCACATCTTGATTTTAACAAATTTACGTTTTCCAACTTGTACAATCAAATCATTTGTAACAGGGACTCGTAATTGTATATCTCTTACCTTTTCACCATTTATTCTCACACCGTTATTTTCAATCATTCTACGCGCTTCACTTTTGGAATTTTGTAAATTTAACTTAATGAGTAAGTCTATTACTGATGCTTGGCTTTCACCATGCCACTCTACTATTGGTATTTCGTCTGGAATGCTCCCTTGTTGAAAAACAGATATGAAATGCTCTTCTGCTTGTTTGGCAGCTTCGGCTCCGTGATACATTCTTACAATGGTTTTACCTAAAAGCATTTTTGCATCACGTGGATGAAATATACCTGTATCAAGTTTTTCCTTAATCTTTTTTATTTCTTCTGTCGTCAAGTCAGTTGCCAATTCAAAATACTTATTCATTAATTCATCAGGGATGGACATAGCCTTACCGTACATTTCTTGTGGACTTTCATCAATGCCGATATAGTTCTTCTTTGATTTTGACATTTTCTCTACACCATCAAGTCCTTCTAACAAAGGCATCAACATCGCTACTTGCTTCTCTTTACCAAATTTCTCTTGAAAATGTCTTCCCATTAGGATGTTGAAATGCTGGTCAGTTCCACCTAATTCAATGTCACTTTCTAACACAACTGAATCATATCCCTGCATTAAAGGGTAGAAAAATTCATGGAGAGATATAGGCTTCCCAAAAGCTAAACGTTCTTCAAAATCATCTCTTTCAAGTAATCTTGCTACGGTTATTTTTCCTGCCATGTTAATGACATCCTCAAAATTTAATAGAGAAAGCCATTTAGAATTGTAGTGAAGTTCTATTTTCTCCATATCTAAAACTTTTCCGAATTGCTCGAAGTACGTCCTTGCATTGCGTTTAACTTCTTCATCTGTTAATTGCTTTCTGGCAATTGATTTGCCCGTAGGATCTCCAATCTTTCCTGTAAAATCACCAATAATTAACTGAATGATATGGCCGTTCTCTTGAAATTGTCGCAGTTTGTTTAAAACAACTGTATGTCCAAGATGTACATCAGGGGCGGATGGATCTAATCCTAATTTAATTTTCAACGGACGATTTAATAAGACTGATTTAGCTATTTTATTTTTTAAATCCTCAGTTGGTATAATCTCTTGAACGCCTTGAGTGTAAAGGAACAATTGTCTCTCAACTTCAATTAATTGCTTACTTGATAACTGTTCAATAAAGTTTCCCATTACTAATTCCTCCTGTATTCTATATTATGCATAAAAAAACACGCCCCTATAAAAGGGACGTGGATTGCTTTTTGCACGCGGTACCACCCTTATTGAAGAATATTACTATTCTTCCGCTCATTCAGTTAACGGTTCATCCGCTCTTTGCTACTCTATGTTTCACAAAGAGAGCTCAAGGAGGTAATTCGCACTTATTTTTGTGTCGATTCACACCAACCATCGACTCTCTGGTACAGGGAGATAAGCTACTACTGATTCCTGTCATCGCTTCATTTACTATTTAATTATTGTGGTAACTTAAGCAACTCACCTTAGAAGTTTAGTAACATCTCTTTTTCAGAATCATTAGCTATGAAACGATTCTAACAAAACTTTATGAGATCTGCAAGAAAAATCCTTTAATCGTGCTTATTCCGTTAAACTATACATTAGCTTAATAATAGTTATAGGTGGTTCTGAGACTTATCCAATCAATCACCTTACCTCCTCTACCAATAAAAAAGCCGAAATTCCACCAAATCCGGCTACATTTCGGCTTTTTTCTCATAATTTTGCAAAATAAGCAATATCAGTCTTTATTTATGTTTTGAAGCACTATGTTTTTTCAATTCGTACATATTATAATCAGAAATTCTGATTAGCCCTTCTAATTCTTTTCCATCGTCAGGATAAATTGACACCCCCATTGACAAAGATACCTTCACTTTCATCACCTTCGAAAGGTTCTTTACATCTTCTTTTACTCTATGAATGATGCTTTCCATTCCTTGTTGATCAGTATGAGGGACAATAATAAGAAATTCATCCCCTCCCCATCTGGCAATAATATCCCTTTGCTTCGTATTATTCAAAAGCACATTTGAAATGTGTTTCAGTATCTTATCTCCAGTTTCATGACCATATGTATCATTAATCGTTTTAAAATGATTTACATCTACAACAAAAACACCTAACTTTTCACCTTTTCTATCCATTTTACGAAATATTTTAGGTACTTTTTGCGAAATAAATCTCCGATTGTATAAATGAGTTAGTGAATCTCTTTGGGAATAAAATAACGCTTTATCATACTTCTTACCTAAAAACCAAGCAAAGCAGAGAGCAATGATTCCAGGTATAGGAATGATATGAGGTGGGTGTCCGAACTCGAAAATAACGGATGTTCGAATTAACATAAGAAGAGTAAAAACAAAGAAAACTGCAAGTAATCTACCTGTATAAGCCATTAATAAAAATCACCAATTTTCCCAATGATGTAGCATATATACATACTGTTAAATAACTAAAGTTAATTTCAAGTTAAGTATAGCTTATTTACTTTGGCATTTCAGCCCCTATCCTTCTCAACTGGTATCGGTTAGACAACGTTTTATCGTCCTCTATAGCGCAAATACCGTGAACAGGGTGAATTTGGTTTGCTGGATCAACGAGGAAGGCGAAAGGAATATTTAGAGCAAGAACGGTATGTTCAGCAGTTGAAGCGGGAGAATGCGATGCTAAAAAAGTGTTTGAAAATCTGGATGCGGGAGGTAAGAAAGAGCGATTCAAGCTTATCGAACAAGCAGCGAATCCAGGCCAAGTAGCACAATTGTGCCAGCTTCCTGGTGTTTCTAGAAGTGGTTACTACGTATACTTGAAGCGAAAGAAGAACGATAGGGATGTCGAGGCCGTGCGACTCATTCGCAAGGTGTACCATCGCTATGAAAGAAAATATGGCTACCGGCAGCTCCAGCTGTTCTTGTGGCAAGATGACGGCGTATGGATGAATCACAAGAAGGTACTGCGTCTCATGCAAAAGCTCGGTCTTCAAGCCAGCATTCGACGGAAACGCCGGTTTAACATGAAGGATAAGGTTGCGGAGCGTGTGGCTGAGAATCTGCTTAAGCGAGACTTTACGGCAGATAAGCCAAACCAGAAATGGGTAACAGATGTGACCCAATACCGGGTAGGCGAACGCTGGTTGTATCTTTCGGCCGTGAAAGACTTATTTAACACATACGATTTTATAACCGAAGACGACCACAGCGTAGATTAAATAAACTGACGCCGGTAGAGTACCGGCGCCCGTTTGCAGCCTAGGTGTTTTTCTCAATGTCTACTAAATGGGGGCTTGATCATAAGGGATTGGGGTGTTTTTGTTTCGCTTTATTTTTTCTTTCTTGTTTTTCAATCTTACTTATTGAATAATAATCATAGTTAAGTCAGATAAGGAGAGAGAATATGGAGCTGGTTCAACCCATTCGTGACAAGAAAAAAATCGAGGGCATGAAAAAAATCTTAGCCTCGAATCCACGAGATGTTCTCTTGATTATACTCGGCATTAACAATGGCCTTCGGATCAGCGATCTTTTACATATGCGTGTCAGTGATGTACTACAGGAGAACAGATTTTTGGTTTACATAGTGCGTATTATCGGACGTTTATTATAAATTCACTTTAATTTTTAAAATTTGCAACCAATAAACACCAATAACGTCTGAGGTAGTAAGGAGATGATAACATTGAAGAGATTATATTACTCTGTAACTTTAATCTCGTTAATCTTTTGCGGAACTCTAGTTTGTGGAGTTCAAGGAAAAGTACTTGCATCCCAAAACAGAACGAATAAAATTCAAACTGAAGTTACACCAGAGAAACTAAGTCCTTATATTAGAGAAAAAGGAATTTACCCACAAAATGAACATCCAAAACCTTTGCCACTTGGAAAAGGAATTAAAACACTAAAAATAGGCGAAGGATTAACACCATTACCTAAAACAACGGATACGAAAAATGGAATACCTGGATTAGAAAAATTAAAACCATACAATAACTTGCCAAACTCAGAAAACAAAGCAAAATGAGACTATCTCATTTTGTTTTGTTTTCATAAGTGACATTATGAGACTTAATATATTCCAAGCCATCGCATAATGATCATTAGAACACCTAGAAGGATCATTAACATGGCAACACCAAAGAAACCTAATAAAAATGACTGAACCATCTTTAGAAATTCCCAAGAGACTTTAGGTTGATCAATTAGATGTTGTTCTTTCTTTAATTGTCTAATATCATTTTGAATGATTTCCATCTCGTTTCGTATGTGTCTTAATTCATTGATGATTTGTTGTTCTGCTTCATTCTCCATAAACACCCTCCCGAATTATTTATTGGATAATTATACCACTAAAATTCAAGATAAGAGCCTGTTTCCATTTCGCTTATTATTACACATTCTATGATTAAAAATATTTTTCTCATCATTTTATGTTAAAATAAGGTAAATGAGTATATTTTACTCAATTTTAACACGGAACATTTTTATTTCAATTCCACTTATTTATCTTAGTGCATTATTTTTATTGATTTTAAATTATACCAAAGGAAAATAAAAGTCTTAAAGTAACATATTGCAACCTTAGAAGAGGAAAAAATGAGGGAGGGCTGTTTAAATTGCCGAGGATTTTAAAAATACTTTTGTGGCTAGTTTTTTCGGTTTCTGTAGTAATGATTATATTAAGTGTTATTGGTCTTTGGACTTTTCTTAAATATAAAGTCTGATAGTAATAAAAATATACACCTTTAAACATACATACTATCCCCATTTTTCATTCACTTAACTGGAATGTAGCTGGTGAAATAGTGTAGTACCTCTGCTTGTTTGTTCAATGGATTTATCAACTGTTAGTCCAAAAGTGAAGAGCAAACCACCCATGAAACAAGTTATCGGACTTTCAAAAAGCGTGGAGTAAATATCGAACGATCAAAATGACACATAGGCATCCTCTTTATTGAATACAATGCAATGAAACCCTTTTGAAGAGGAGTAAGTAAGGATGCCTAATAACATGAATTATCGATTAACAACTCAGCAAATGATTAGCATCATCAGAAACGGTCTTCATAAATCGCAAGTTCCCAAACATATTATTATTGTTGGTGCAGGACTAGCAGGACTAGTTGCAGCTTCTTTATTAAAAGACGCCGGGCACAACATTACAATTCTTGAAGCGAACAACAGAGTAGGTGGACGTGTTTACACCTTACGCTCCTCTTTTAGTAATGGGTTATACTTCAATGCAGGTCCAATGCGTATTCCTGATATCCATTCTTTGACTTTAACGTATATTAAAAAATTCAGGTTACCTACAAATCTATTTATTAATCGAACACCTATGGACATCATTTACACAAATGGTATTAAAACACGTCTCAACATATTTGAACATAATCCAAGTATTTTAAACTATCCAGTTACGCTGAATGAAAGAGGCAAAACAGCCGAAGAGTTGTTGCTTTTAGTCGTACAACCTATCCTCAACTTTATTAATCAAGATCCAGCGAGAAATTGGGCTATTGTGGAAAAGCAATATAAAAACTATTCGCTAGGTTTTGTTTTAAATTCTTTTTTTTCAGCTGGTGCAATCGATATGATTGGTGTACTCCTTGATTTGGAAGCATATTTGGGGATGTCTTTTATTGAAGTGTTGCGAGAAATGGTACTTTTCACATCAACAAATCGTTTCTACGAGATAACGGGTGGGATGGATTTATTGCCGCGGGCATTTCTACCACAATTAAAAGAAAATATACTGTTCCACCAAAAAATGATGAAGATTGTTCAGTACAAAAACAGTATAACTATCCACTCCACTCATCAACAAACCTTAGAGCATTTCATGATAACAAGTGATCTTGCTATAATCACCATCCCCTTTTCAGCTTTACGATTTGTAAAAATCGAACCATACGATTCTTTTTCTTACCACAAAAGAAGGGCAATTCGCGAACTCAATTATATGGCTTCAACAAAAATCGCTATTGAGTTTAAAAGCAGGTTTTGGGAAAGCTCTTATCAATATGGTGGTAAATCTATAACTGATCTGCCAATTCGATTTACGTATTATCCAAGTTATGGAATTGGAACAATGGGACCAGCTGTGGTTTTGGCAAGTTATACATGGGCGGATGAGGCTTTAACATGGGATAGCCTATCTAATGAAGAGCGCATTCAATATGCCTTAAAAAATTTGGCGGAAATTTACGGAAACCATATCTATGCTGAATTCCTATCAGGAGCGTCCTTTAGTTGGAATCAAAACCCTTATTCCTGTGGAGCTTTCACAGCTTTCGAACCGGGGCAAGAAATAGAGCTATACCCTTATATCGCGGTGCCTGAAGGAAGGGTGCATTTTGCTGGTGAACATACTACGCTTATTCATGGTTGGATGCAAGGAGCAATTGAATCAGGAATACGGGTTGCATATGAAGTTAATGACTTACCAAAATCATGAACAGATCTAGAACTCTAAGACAGAAGACTATAACAATCGGAAAATTTTTTACCCTATGTGGACTTTCGCTTTATAGCTAAAATCTTATTCTTGCCAGATAAGAAGCCTAGAGATACAAAGTGTATATATAAGTTACGGTTAATATTTTGACATGGTAGCGTGGTTGGAAGTAGGAGAGATGGAGAAAGAAGAGGGTGGAGACGCCCTGCGCCCCGGCAGAAGAAAGGCCAACGTGTCTCTTTCCGACCGTCCACCGCCCTTCCTTCTTTTCTTACCTCTCCCCACAAGAATTTGTCGATGTACCAAATCAGATGTATATAGGCTTCTTTATAACGGTTATTCAATAAAATACATCTTCCCATTTACTTCAAGAGACACTGATGATTGTTTCATCTCTTCCTTTAGAGATTGGGCATAGTCAACTACTTGATTCAGTTTTTTCTTATCCAAATCTTCTACAAAGCTATAGACAATCGTTACTTTTTCCTTGACTAACTGATTGTCATCGGATAGCCAGGCTCCTGTCCCGTCAATGGCGGTTGCTCCTCCAAACATTTCTGAGAATTTCCTTAAAGACTTATGAACATAGGGTGTGTTATCAATGGGCTGATCTACATTATATGTAGATGGTACATAGATTTTCACTACGTCTTCAAGGTAGAATTGCCCCTGTAAAGCAGAAGATTGTTTTACTTCAGATGCTTCTTGTTGTTCTGCGGCGTACACAGCATTCGCCAAGAGAGCGATTAACATAATAGGGATAATCCAATAAAAAATTTTTTTCCTTTTCAACATTGCCACCCCTTTTTATTCGACAATTTAGCTAGCAAAACAATGATCGATTTTCTATCATTATACATGCAGTAATCAGCTTTCAAAGAATTATTTCATTTCATTATTTAAATGTTCATCCTTTTCAAAAATATGTGGCGCATATTTTTCTAAAGGTCCAAACACCCATTTGTTTACTTCTCTATCCAACAGCAACTGATGAGTAGGAATAATAATGTCTTCCTTATTTGTTTCTATTGTAAATCCTTGAAAAATCATTGTTCGAACATCCTGCCTGTTTAAACCATAACCAAATGATTTCACTTTTTCATATGGAATTAATTCATCTTTATAGTAAAAAACATTTTCGTCAAACGAAAGCAGAACAGGCTTTTTCGATTTGCATAAATAATAGGTAAGCATCCCTCCAACTATTAGAAAAAATAAAAGCGCTATTGACATGAGAAAGTAAATCAGCCCTTTAGAAAGCGAGCTTTCCTTAACGACAAAGTCACCAAAAAGCACCCATAAAATAACGATGACAAATAACAATATTATAAAAATTTTTATTGTTATCGTTTTTCGGCTATATGTAACATGGTGCATCATACACCTCCAATAGTTAGCTGTTTCATTCGTTTGTAATTACATTTATTGCTTTTTGGAGTGGCCTTGTTCGAAAAATGACCCATGTTTTATCTTTTCTTGATACATATAGGTAGCTTTCTAACGAGCGAACATTGCGACTTGCATCGAACACAAAATCATACATACTATTTAATCTTCCGCCTTTGTCCAATAACGTCTCTAAAAATTCAGCTGGCAACCGTTGAAAGTGCCATCTGTAATGCAGTAGAAATTATTTAAACACAACATCCGTCTTAGAATTTACTTGTACAGGAAACCATTCCATATCATCCCCAACCCCGCTCGATTTTACTTCTTCCACATTGTTATACATAATGTTTGATTGCCCAAGTACTCCATCAGAAGAAAAAAATAGTTCTTTTGTATCACTATAACGCTTAATAGTAAGCGAGATAAGGTTAGTGTTTCCCTTTATGATGTTTTCTTTTGGAATATAAATGTAAACAAATACTGAATCAGATTCTAAATTTGAATGGATTTGACTATAAATATCTTCCGATTTATTCTTTGTTTTTTCAATTCCTACATAGAATAGTCCGCCTGGCTTAAAGGTTATAGGATATGTGCGCTGTTTGCCTACATAAAAGCCCAAAACACCACAAGTAATTCCTCCATATTCTGTTATTTTACAGTCATTTCCTGTCAACTTGCTTAACCGTGAGACATCAGGATTTTCACTATACCCCTCTAACGCTAAAAACATTGCGTGTTTTCCTACTTCTTGGATAAGAGGTTTAGGATCTTTCACTTCAGTTAAAGGTAAATCAACTTGCGCTGACATTGATATTTTGCTCTCTTTTAATAGATTGACTTCTTGTTTCTCTGTAACTGTACGATATGGATATTTTTTTTCACCTTCTACCTGATAGATCCCTGGCAGAGCAGGTCCATACTTATAGACTTCTTCTTTTGTCTTAGTTGTATAAACCTTTTTTCCGTCGATTTTAATTACTGCTTTATCTGGGTTTGCTTTGACAAATATATAATGAGGACGAACTCCTATGACATAATTATCTGAGAAAAAACCATCTTCTTTTTTTAGATAAAAACTACCTGCATTTAGTATTTGATCAGGAGAGTTTGTACTTAATAGCTCATTCGATTGAAGTGAATTTGATTCTTGATCCAATAAGGATTGCTGAGCATATAACAGGTTAATTAGTTTATCAAATGTTTCTGGTTCTTTTTTGTATTGACTCACCATTTGCTTTAAATAAGAGGAGTTCACTGTCATATCTCCATCCGGTGAAAGTGAGGCTTCAAATTCGTCAAAGTTTTCGGTCAGTATTGCATTTTTAAATTTTTCAATAGCCTCAGCACTTTCAGACATTTCCGTACCTGAATCAGTACAAGCACTTAAAAAAAGGGAAAATAATAACAAAATAAAGGGGAATTTTTTAATCATTATGCTCTCTCCTTACAAAATGCTTAAAACTCCAACTATCATGGCTTACTTTACGGTATCTACAGCTTCTTCTTGAGAAGTTGCCATTGTAGCTCAGATTCCTAGAAACGCAATAAGAAAGAAGGCTGTAGTCCCTCCAATCCATACTTTTTTCTTGTTTTTGATAAAGCCCTGTCAATTCTCTCTCCCCTTTCATTTTGCCTTTTAGCAATTTCCACGAAGATATTCATCCATATTTTACTTAAAACTGTTTATAAATAGAAACTTTTTTCTTATATTAACTGAATTTTCGTTATTTAGTAATATGAATTAAGAAAAAGACATTTTCACTTACTTTTAACAGGTCATAACTACCTGAATTTACTATTAATAATTGATTATCTATACATAGGACTTGAGAATGAATGAGAAATTATTTGATTAGTTAGAAAATATCATAGAAAGAGAGCTATAAAATACTCTCCTCCATAGCGGTCGAGGCTGACCCAAAAGGTTGTTTGGTCTCAAACGAAATATAATATATAGGTTGCTTACTGTTTTCTATGCGTATATACGGTATCAAAGAAGGGTGCCCCCTCACTTTTGGGACACCCTCCTGTTTTTTTCGCTTATGATGACGTTAAGCCTATCTACTCTTCCCTTCCGCTACGAGAAGCCATTTTTGCTGCAACAGCTCATCCGTGTGCTTGCCGATAAAATCATGCACCTCGTTCTTCACCGTCCAAATGGCCTGCGCAAGTGTTTGTGCTCTACATTCATGTATAGACATCTGCTCCATTTGAAAAGAATGCTCCAGCAAAGCGACAACACTACGTACCAATTTCTTCTCATCAGTACCAAACCATTGATTTGCCAGTGCTTTTGCAAATAAGCGTTTGGTTTCCACGCGGGCGGTATGTGATTCCAGCAAGATCAGCACTCTTTTGCGTGAATCATCCATGAAGTCCAGCATCGTCTTATCAAGCAGGCTCATCTCTTGCTCCAACAGTGGTTTTCCTTCTTTGATTGTTTCCAGTCTCCGCATGATGTCCTTTCCTGCGGAGATAATGCGATCACCCAGTTCTACACCTTTTTGTAGATATTCCTTGTAACCGTCAAGGTGAATCTGGGCTGCTTCCCCAGCCTCCGGTCCAAGACGCTCTCGCACCTGATTCCCCAATCTCTCCACATACTGAATGATAGGAACAAATGAATGGGGAGCGGCAGTCAGATTTTTCTTCAAATACCCCGCGTTGTTATCCAGCGTCACGATCAATTGGTACATACGCAGACACCTTCGCGTCAGGTTACGGTCCGAAACGAGCCGCCCTGCTTGATCCACTACAACAAATTGTCCAAAATTGGTTTCCATGCGGAGCAGGACCGACACAGGATAGATGCCTACCAGACGATACGACTCGCCATCTATGATCAAGTCTGTGCTCATATAGATTTGCTGGAAGCCCCGCTTGAACGGTGCCACTGCTGTTTTAAAAACGCCTTTTGCTGGCGACATAATCCATAACAGTTTTATTGTCACGTCCTCCTCGCAACAATGATTTCCTTGTTTTGGTTTTTATCCTAATCCTCTATCCCCAGTATTTACATTCAAATTATACAGAACCTTCTTACTTGTTCACAATAGAGAATCTATATACATCTGAATTGAAGGTCTGCGGCTTGAGATGGTGATCCATTGGTAAAATTGAAATCAGCACAAGTATTCTAGCTGCCATAAGCGATCTTATCGGATCTTATCATAGTGATGGATTGCATTATTCGCTCTGTACTCATCCTTTTTTTGAACATAAATGTCATATTGTAAATAGTCCTGAGCTCCAGATTGTATACTTCCTCCTCCTGGATGACTCGAATCTATAATCACTTTTGTACGATAAGGCACAGCTTTAGATTTAAAGCATTGTGTAACTTTAAAGTAATCATCATTCCCAAGCGCAGAATAAATGAGGCATCGATAACTCCTATCTTTAAAGGATGAAATAAGCGGCAATATCACAATAATAGCAAGGACAAGAACAGTTAAAATGAGAGGTAAATCCCAATCCATATTCTTCAACTCTTCAGCTAAATAAACACCTTTTCTCTATTTTATAATCAAAATATGGTTTATTAATAAAAATAAGTTAAAAAAACAAAAAAGTTGCATATTATCAGACGTAATAAAGAATTAAGATATTGTATTTGTTTCTTCTTTAACATCTGTATCTATCTCTTAAATAAAAACCAGTCAAAAACACGAAAATAAAGTGTTAGACTGGTTTTTATTTATTGCACTATCACTCTTTTATAAATGGGAAAAATAATAGAAATAACATTAGCCCCACTCTTTTTATCCATTACGTGTTCCAGTTCGCAAGCATGCTCATGCATGCGAGGCCATGCCTTGCCATGCCTTGCCTTGCCTTGCCTCCCATCTTTATCGCAGTATAATTGGAATCGTAAAGCTACGTTTGATCTGATCTATATTACTGGAGAAAGATTCACGTGCTTCTTTTGGGCTTTTGATTCGAACACTAGCCTTAGCAGCTGCATCATGATCCGTGCTATGCAGTGCTGCCAACGCCTCCGCGAGCGAATCAAAAAAAGTATCCGAAAACGATTGCTGATCGAACTGCCATATGTATTCACCACCCGCTGAATCTACAATCGCAATCGACTTTCCGTGGAGCAAAGAATACGCCCTGCGCCCCGGCAAAAAAAGGCGGACGTGTTTGTTCCGACCGCTCCCGCCCACCGCCCTTCCTTTTTTTCTTACCTCCTACCACAAGAATATGTAAATTTATAAAGTCAGATGTATATAAGCTAACAGAACGAATTCGTTCTAACAGCTCGGAATATTACCTTATGTAATGAACATTATCACTTTTAACGGAATACCTATGTGTTACTTTTAAATAAAGCTGAACTGTTTATTAAGAAGATGAACTGAAATCTCTTATTGACAACATAAAAGGGATTTCGTTTTTCCTCTAGCACTAACGGCACAGGATATTTCAATAATATTGTTGAATACATATGTACTTTATGGTACCATAAATACGAACATTAGTTCCATACATAAGTTAAATGTAATTAATTAACTTCTAGTAAACAAAATATTAAAAAGAGGTGTCTTTTATGATTTCAGGGATTTATCCTTATTTAGTTTTGAATGGTAATGGACAAGAAGCTGTTAAATTTTATGAAAATGCATTGGATGCAAAAGTTCTTGGACTTCAAACTTTTGGAGAAATGCCTGAAAATCCAGAGTACCCTACTCCTGTTGAAGCAAAAGATCGTGTATTAAATGCACATTTGAAAGTTGGTAATACGGATTTAATGCTTTCTGATACATTCCCAGGTCAACCATATCAAATTGGCTCACAAGTGACAGTAGCCATCACCATAACCGATGTAGAAAAATCAAGAGAAGTATTCGAAAAACTACAAGAAGGTGGTCAAATTATTATGCCACTTCAAGAGACTTTCTGGAGCCCATCATATGGACAAGTAACAGACAAATTCGGCGTAACCTGGCAAATTTCAACACAAGTTGCTAATAATAAATAACTTAATTATCAATATCTCCAATTCAAGAGCGATTTAGTGCAACAAGAACAATGTAAAATGATCAACCTTTTTTATAAAACAGTGACAAAAATAAATGAAATAAAAGCATGTTCATTTATTTGCGAGCAGTTGGAGCCACAAAACCTATCCCTTCTGGGGATAGGTTTTGTGTATGTTTACACATTGGATCTTATCGGATGTTGAAACAAAAAGCTCCTTTTCGATACATGAAAACTACTATAGGGGTAATCATGGACCTATTTCTAATAACTGCTGTTGTCATGGTTATCAGTATAAGTACGAAAGGGTTATTCTAATTGCTTATACCTTTTACCGTGAAAAATGCCCTTTCAAAGAATAGGAAAGGATGCTGCGGGATGATTCTACCTACCATTCTATCATCCTGTAGCATCATACTCTCGTTATTAGTATATGCAGTATGAAACAAAGTGAACGGGACAAACCCTATATTTAAGCAACAAAGTTAAATACAAAATTGTTCTTTGAATAGGCACAATTGCTTTATATAAACTACACTTGATATTTTGATAGGGTAGCGTGGTTGGAAGCAAGCGATTCAGAAAAAAGAGGGTGGATGCGCCCTGCGCTCCAGCAGGAGAAAGGCAAACGTATCTTTTTCCGACCGCTACTTCAATTAGCGTTTATCCGTTATGTTGTAGACGTATGCAAAAACCTGGCACATCAGGGATTTAAACGTATTGTTTTACTGAACGGACACGGCAGCACAATGTCTCCCTAGTTCAAGTTGCCACCCGGCTTACCATTGTTGATTATCCTGAAGTGATGTGCGTCTCTATCTCACACTGGGATTTCGAACCTTTGATTCATGTTGTTGGGCAGATACGCGAATCTAAATGCCCAGGTGGCATTAATCATGCTTGTGAATTGGAGACTTCCATGTATCTGGCAATTAACGATACGCTCGTCCAAATGGATAAAGCTGTAGGTGATATGGATAACCTACAGGCTTCCAAGTATTTCTGGCTTGGTCTTGTGGGCAGCGGGGAAGGAAAACCCGTCATGATGATGCCATATTGGAGTACGATTTCGAAAACTAGCACACTCGGAGAGCCAACCGTGCGACAAAAGAAAAAGGAGAAGCTATGCTTGCGGCCACAGTAGATGGGTTAGTCGAGTTTATTGAGATTTTTAAACAGAAGCAGATCGAACCACGGGTAAATCATCACAAATAAACGGAGGTGGAGCATACATGGAACATGCTCTCTTGCAAATCGAAAAGATAAGTGTAGCTTTCCAAACACCTTATCAAAATGTAGAAGTAGTTCACAACGTGAATTTTGATATACACAAAGGCGAAACTGTTGGCCTTGGTTAGAAAAAGCCCAGTCTCAATAAAATGTATCCAATAAGATTTCCCGGAAAGATGAGTATTTCCCAGGTAATCGGAATGTTTCGACAACTTTTAACAATAGTAAAAAAATAAAACAGAATAGTGTCGTTTTGGTTTCTAGGCAAACGATATAATAATGTCCATATATCATCAACCCTTTATTTCCTCAATTATCCAGAAACATATACCGAAAAGTTTGGTAAACTTCCCGAAAAATTTATATTATTTTTATCTATAAAAACATCTGATGACTTGAAAGAAAGTCAAATTCCTTGTAATCTTGTGTTGGATTAATAAGATAACCACTATCAACAAGAAATGAGAGGCTTAGTAACATGATTAAAGCAATTATTTTTGACCTCGATGATACGCTGCTATGGGATCAAAAGAGTGTAAAAGAGGCTTTTACAGCTACTTGCCAAGTAGCAAAGCAAAAATACGATATTGATCCTGAAGTACTTGAGGAAGCAGTACGAAAAGAAGCAAGGGAACTTTATTCTTCCTACGAAACCTATCCTTTTACACAAATGATCGGTATTAACCCATTTGAAGGATTATGGGGTAACTTTTTAGATGATGATGACAATTTCAAAAAGCTAAAAGAGATTGCTCCAACTTATCGTAAAGAAGCATGGACACGAGGATTAAAAGCAGCTGGAATCGATGATCCTGAGTTTGGATATGAATTAGCAGAACGATTCCCTGTTGAACGTCGAAAAAAACCATTTGTATATGAAGAAACGTTCAACGTATTAAATGAACTAAAAGAAAAGTATCATCTCTTGCTTTTAACGAATGGTTCACCTGATTTACAAAATACAAAATTAGAGATTACTCCTGAGCTTGTTCCATATTTTCATCACATTGTAATCTCTGGTGCATTCGGTAGAGGTAAGCCTGACCCTTCTATTTTCGAACATACATTAACATTGATGTCGCTACAAAAAGATGAGGTCATTATGGTCGGTGATAACTTAATGACAGATATTCTAGGTGCATCCCGTGCCGGCATACATTCAGTATGGATAAACCGTCATAACAAGGAGCGAAATGAAGTTATTCCTGATTATGAAATCAAACACTTAGAGGAACTTTACCCTATCCTTGAGACACTAAATAAAAAATAATGCCGAGATTAAAACATAATTAATTTCAATACGTTCATAGCGGTAGCTTGTTCTATGTGATTACCGCCCAACAGTCGAATTTGCCACTCTAACATTATAGTACCGGTCTATGAACAGCCAGCTTCAGAGGGTCTGATATCAGACCCTCTGTTATTTTTTCGCAAAGTAGCGTCTTTCAGTAATACATTTTGCAACTTTTCAAATTACTTCATGCACGCATCAGCTTCCTCGGGAGAAAGAGTCGGAACTTTAGAAAGCGTTTTCAAATACTCGTTTTCATTATATCCGAATTCTTGAGCTTGTCTACGAAAGTAGTCTATATCCGGTTCTTTATAAAAAAACACAGTTGTTCTTGAGACGAAATAACTTTACAACAAAGTACCGCAAAGAAATGCATCTTTGCGGTACTTCAACCTATCCCGAAATTTTGAGCAATAGTAATATAGATGTTTAAAAACAAAGTGTTAAACTCTTGTCACTACATTCCTAATTTGTATAATGGGCAGGAAAAATCAACTCAATCTGTTATTAATTTTGAATACATATTGAGGTCGATAAACTTTCCTTTTGATCTTTCATACTGTCTAAGTAACCCCTCGAACGTAAAGTTTAATTTTTGTAAGACTTTTATTGAATTCACGTTTTCAGGTTCTACTTTTGCTTCGACTCGATTTAGTTTTAAAGATGCGAATGCGTAATCCAACAAAGAACCGATGGCTTCTGAAGCATAACCTCTGCCCCAAAACGCTTTGGCAAGGTCACATCCGATTTCTACTTTTGCGTTTTCAAAATCCAAGGAATTATAACCACAAGAACCGATAATTTCATTGGATTCTAATTCAATTATGGAGAAACGAACAGCTTTATTATCCTGAGCAAGTTCATCAAGAAGTTTAATTATATCTTTTGCCTGATTTTCTTCAGTGAAACAATCGACATTCATGAACTTGGTAACATCTGAATCAGACCAAATTTTAAACAAACTAGACGAATCTGATACTTTCGTCTTTCTTAAATATAATCTTTCTGTGTATAACTCTGTAATCAATACTTTTACCTCCATTATATTTTTATAGTCAGGTTAAAAATATTGATATCTGCGTATAGTTCAGTCCCTTCATTTTTAAGATAGTTTTATTGTTACTTAACATTTATTCATATATTCCACTAATATATGCGCTTCAGCACCTCTTTATTTCTCTGGACTCAAGGCAAATCGTAAAGCCCGGCTAATCAAAATCGGTAGTACGGATACATGGCCTTCACCTTCGAACTCTTTGAACGCTACTCCTACTCCACGACTTAATAGGGGTGATAGGCGTTCTGACAATTCCCTCGCGTTATCGCAATTACGAGACATATGGCTTTTCTCTAGCTCTCCTACTCCAAGCAGTAGCCGGACATTAACAGGCTCCTCCTTTACACGGGATACGAATTTCCGCTCCTGTTCAAGCAAATATTGCTTGTTCCAATGGATAGATGGGCTGCCTGCAATATAGTACTGAAATGCATCTGGCCTAGTAAACAGCGCATACAGGGCGAAAAGGCCACCGAGAGAATGACCAAAAATCGTTTGTCTACTGCTGTCAACCTTGAACTCGCATTCAATCTGCGGCTTCAGCTCCTCCTCAATGAATTGCAGGAAAGCTGCTGCTCCACCTTGTTCAGGCAAGGCAGTTCCGTCGGGCTTACGGTCGTATTCTGTAGTTGGAATCGGCGTGAAGTCGTAAAACCGATCCGGTGCATACGGACCTTCAGTCTGATAGCCAATGCCTACAATAATTGCCGGAACTACTCCAGTTTTATCAGGCCGTCGGCTCTGCAGGCGTACCGCCTCCACCATCGTTCCGAATACAGAATTAGCATCCAACAAATAAATGACCGGATACCCTGAAGGAGGAGGGTCTCCCAAAGGTTGTGCTACACTAATTTGGTATGTGCGGTTTTCTGCACGTGAACGAATCACCCATTGTTCCGTATCGGGAATTTCGACCTTGTAGCGTACGCTATCCCTGAGCGTGATTATGTTCTGTTCGTTTTTTTCAAAAGCCTTTCCATCCATTTCTATCTAATCCTCCCACTTACTTGGCTAGCAGCCTGACTGTATCGTCAACAATTTTCTCATAAGCGATCAGACCGCTGCCAAGCCAATATTTATTGTCCACTTCATACACCTGTCCTTGTTTCACGGCAGGAATGTTCTTCCAGATAGGGTTTTTCATCATTTCCTTCATGTGCCCGGTACCCTGACCATAAGCATTGATCACAAAAATATAGTCCGCATCAATTTGCGGAAGTATCTCCAACGATACATTTGCACTGTTCTTTTTCTCCACTAACCTGGAAATCCCAAGTCCTAGATTCTCGTGCACAACATAACCGCACAAGTATTTGCCGCCCATCAGGCTAACACCTTTGGCAGCAAAGCGGATAATCGCTACCTTTTTTCCTCCTACCGCTTTATCTAACTTTTCCTTTGCGTTGTTTACTTTTTGTTGATAAGCCTGTAACGCATTATCAGCTTCGTTAGACTTGCCGAGCAGTTCTCCTAGTATAGTCAGAGACTTTTCGATATTTCCAGAAGCATTGTTAAACACATAGGTTGGCGCGATTTTGGAATAACTCTCATAAGTGCCATTTTGGGCAAAAGTCGCAGTGTGCAGAATAATCAGGTCGGGATTGTAGGTCATTAACACCTCTGGCGATGGCAGTCCTCCTGAGAGGTCAATCTTCGGCACATCCTTCAATTCCTCTTGTAGATAGTCGTGTCCCCTGTTACCGTTGGACCACTGAGCCACTGGCTTTACGCCCAGCTTAATCAGAGAATCCTCTAGATTGGGGGCGAAAATTCTCTTGGGCTCTACAGGAACTTTAATCTCATGGCCAAGCTCGTCTATTACCATCCGCTCACCGGACAGTTCTGAGCTTTTCTCCCCTGATACAGAAGCTGTTGAAATCGCACTCTGCTGTTCGGACGTTTTCATACTGTTCTCCATATTGGAGCTGCAGGCTGTTAGTAAGCTTCCTATAAGCACACAGCATAACAATGCCAAAGTCCATGCTTTAAAGGCAGTCCTAAACACGGTACATCCCCTCCTTTGATAATAATTCTCAATTAAATTGAGTATAAATCATGAGGGCAAGATTCACCATAGACGTTATCCGGAAAAGTATTTGGACAATTTCCTGTTGTTAACTAACAGAGTGACAGAGCGGGAAGAGATTCTATATCTTCTTCTTTAAGGTTTCTTAGTCCAGATAGCTGCTTTCCTGTAATTTTCCATGTATAGAAATCGATTCTTAAGACAAACTAAGCGTTAGGACAACCGAAAGGGCTGATTCCATGTCACGTAACAAGCTGTTAGTACCAGGAAGCGAGGATGTGCTTGAGGCTATGAAAAATGAAATCGCCAATGAATTTGGTATTGAACTCGGTGCAGACCAAACAGCCAGGAATAACGGTAAAGTTGGTGGAGAGATGGTCAAAAGGTTGATCCGAATGGGAGAACAAGAGCTTTTGAAAAGAAATTCTCAATAGCTCCTCCCTTTTTAAAGGGCCACTCATTATTTGAGTGGTCTTTATGTCTCTTTTTTTCGACAGCATAAAGGATTACTTATATTTGCTTATGATAAAAACGGATCGCTTATTAGGCAAAATAAAAGCAGCCTTGTATGTAACGGCTGCTAAATACTGTATTTTCTCCTCTTTAAGTAACAACATCACACTATATCTTCACATAATCCTTTCGTTAAGAAACCCCGATTCATCAAGGAAAAAACCGAGAAATTTGTTAAAAATATGAGTAATTTTACAAAAGCGCATGATATTTTCGGAAATCTATCTAAAATTATCGGATATTTCCCTTAACCGCTTTTGATTATTGAAAAAAAATAAATATATTAATAATTAAAGTTAGCACTCACTAATACGGAGTGCTAACAAAACATTTAAAAAGGGAGGCTGAACACCGATGTTGAAACCCTTGGGTGATCGAGTTGTCATCGAACCACAAAAGCAAGAAGAAGTGACGGCCAGCGGTATCGTCCTTCCCGAAAAGGCAAAGGAAAAACCAATTCAGGGCAAGATAATTGCCATCGGCCGAGGGCGTTTAAACAATGGCACAGTAGTTCCCCTCGATGTACACGTAGGTGACGTAGTTCTTTACAACAAATATGCGGGAACCGAAATCAAAGTTGAACAACAAGAATATCTCATCATGAGAGAGTCCGACATTTTAGCAATTCTGGAGCCTTCTGTTAAAAAGGAGCTGGTTACAAATGGCTAAACAAATTCTATTCAGTGAGAATTCTCGCCGTACTATGCTACGTGGGGTTGATACACTGGCAAATGCTGTGAAAGTTACGCTTGGTCCAAAAGGGCGAAACGTTGTTCTTGAGAAAAAGTTTGGTTCTCCACTCATTACGAATGATGGGGTTACGATTGCCAAAAAAATTGAGCTTGAAGATCCACTTGAAAATATGGGTGCAAAATTAGTAAAAGAAGTCGCTACCAAAACAAATGATGTGGCCGGAGACGGAACAACGACGGCTACGGTGCTTGCCCAAGCGATGATTCGTGAGGGGCTAAAAAACGTTACCTCTGGTGCGAATCCCATGGTTATCCGAAAAGGCATTGAAAAAGCCACCCGTGTTGCTGTCGAACAAATCAAAAAAATAGCGAAGCCTGTGGAAACGAAAAATGAAATTGCCCAAGTAGCCGCTATCTCTGCAGCAGATGAGGAGATTGGTCATTTAATCGCAGAAGCGATGGAAAAAGTCGGAAAAGATGGGGTTATCACCGTTGAAGAATCGAAAGGGTTTCTTACTGAACTCGAAACCGTTGACGGAATGCAATTTGATAGAGGGTACATATCGCCCTATATGATTACCGATACCGATAAGATGGAAGCTGTATTGGATGATCCTTATATTCTAATCACAGACAAAAAGGTATCGAACCTACAAGATTTGCTGCCTATGTTAGAAAAGGTCGTACAACAAGGGAAACCTCTTCTGCTCATTGCAGAGGACGTGGAAGGGGAAGCTCTTGCCACTCTGGTGGTCAATAAACTACGGGGAACCTTTACGTGCGTAGCCGTGAAAGCTCCTGGCTTCGGTGACAGACGCAAAGCGATGCTGCAGGATATTGCTGTTCTAACCGGTGGGCAAGTGATTACGGAGGAAGTTGGTCTTAATTTGAAGGGTGCGAACATCGAACATATGGGACGGGCTCGCCAAGTTCATGTTACAAAGGAACATACGACCATCATCGACGGTTCCGGACGGAAACAGGATATTGATGACCGTGTACAGCAGATAAAAAAACAAATGGAAGAAACAACTTCCGATTTCGATCGAGAGAAACTACAGGAGCGATTAGCGAAACTGGCCGGAGGTGTTGCTGTCATTAAAGTTGGAGCGGTGACGGAAACGGAAATGAAGGAGAAAAAATTACGTATTGAAGACGCTCTAAACTCGACCCGTGCAGCAGTTGAAGAAGGGATTGTGGCTGGTGGCGGTGTTGCTCTCATTCATGCAATCCAAGCTGTAGAAGATGTTAAAACCAACAGTAGCGACGAAATGACGGGGGTAAACATTGTCCGTCATGCTCTAGAAGCACCCATTCGTACCATCGCTTCTAATGCGGGAATTGATGGTTCCATCGTTGTTGAGCGAATTAAAAATGAGGAAGCTGGGATCGGTTATAACGCGTCTACCGGTGAATGGGTCAATATGATGGAACAAGGGATCATTGATCCTGCCAAGGTTACCCGTTCCGCTCTTCAGAACGCGGCTTCCGTTGCCTCTATTTTCCTAACAACTGAATGTGTGGTCAGTGAAAAACCAGAACCTAAAAAAGCGGGTAGCGGGGCAATGCCTGATACGGAAATGTAAGAGAAAACTCGCCCGTTTCGGGCGGGTTTTCCTCGAGGGGTGATCGTGTGCGTGAGTATTTGCTCTACTGCATCTACTGCAACGAATATACTTCACTTGGAAAACACGTTGAAAAAGAGGGCCATTTTGAAGGCGAATACTCTTTATTGTATAACCAGCGGATAAATAACGATGATATCCTTTGCCGGTTCCTTATTCGGCACGTCGGTCATGATCTAAGGATGTACTACAGCCCAACAGATGACTATTCTGATGTTCTTAAAAAAGCGGATCGCTTCATGGATGCAGACATCGACACTATCGTTGAGTTAACAGTCGACCGTGAGGCACAAAAAGTCAATGAAATACAAATGGAGCGCGGGCTGGGTCAACTGCAGCTTAACGTACTAAACAAACTATTGGATGAAGCAGTGAATATTATTTCCAAATTACCGACCAACACGTCGGCAGAGGCCCAATTTCTACTTGGAAAAGAGGAAGGACTAAAGCAGGCGCAAGCCATATTGAAAGACCTTATGGATAAAACAAACACACTCTATAAATAGGGTCTTTTATTTTCAAAGATTGACCTCTTGTATCGAAACCTTGCTTATCCCTTTCTATAGTAAAAGTGAAAAGGAAATGACTCGATCTTTATGGGAGGAAATCAATATGAAAGAGTTGTGCATTTATTGTGGCGAAGAACTCGCATCCTGGCAAAGAAACCGAAGTTACTGCACAATGTGTAAGGAAGCAATGGAAGAGGTTTATAGTGATGATATGTATGATAACGATAAATAAAAATACAGGGGTTAGATGTAGATTCTAGAACAGAGTAAATACTATCCGTAAATGTTCAAAAAAGGAGGAGTTCAAAATGGCTGCAAAAGCAGGACGCAGACGTAGAAAAATTGAGCATTTCCTTCGAAAAGAATTTAAAAAGGTGGACAATCAAGCAAAACGGCAGCCCCCAGAATATGTTTTTAGTCTGGTTGAAAAGAGCACTTCAAATACTGCATCAGTAAATAAACGAAATAAACTAGCAGAGATGGATATTGGAACCCCCCTTAATCCCATATTCTGATGCTTTAAATATATTCCTATAATAATAACTCCTAAAAACTTTCGGGTTTATAGGCTCCCCATCAAGTTAAAGCTTTATTGCCCCCCAGAACAAAGCTTTCAGGCTTTCTTTGTAACAAAGAGGCTTATTTACCGTTTTGGGGGTGACTTGTTTTCTTATATACATCTTACTTTATAAATGTACATATTCTTGTGGTAGGAAGTAAGAAAAGAAGGAAGGGCGGTGGACGGGAGCGGTCGGAACAAACACGGCCGCCTTTTTTCTGCCGAGGCGTAGGGCGTATCCATCCTCCTCTCCCCTACCAAAAACAAAAGGGAAAGGTAAACATTATATTCACCTCTCCCTATATGACAATATTCATCAAATATTATATTCTATCATTATCACTTTTTTATTATCAACTAATTCCACCTTGTGCATCACAACGGAACTCTACACTTGCTCTATGAGTCGAATAAACACCATCTAATTTCAATTCTCCTCCAATACTAATTTCAAATGTACGAGCAGCATCAATTAGTCTTGGGGTATAACCTGTTTGTTTCCAGGTTCCTTTTGATGTTCTCGAAGTTAAAGAGTTAATCGTCTTAAAAAATTGTCTCTTAGCAGTATGATTATACTATGTCTCAAAAGAACCTGTAACATATAAACCTACAGCTACGCCTTCAGAATAAATCTGCGTCTCCTTCGTTTTTGAAATTCCAGCAATATCAACAGGACCGGATGGATTTGATAATTGGAAATTTTCAAATCTCAAATTAGCTCTAGCAATTGCTTTTTGTCTAAATTCTTCCGGCTCAACCCAATCTTCCTCAGTAAACTCATCAAAAGGTGCAACCCACATATTCGTACCCTCATGATCCGCCACTACTTCTTCGATAATTTTAACATATTGCTTATAATACGCTTCTTTTTGTTCTTGTGTCAGTTTTGCTTGATCCACTGATACACCTTCAACGTTTTTAGTAGTGATTTCTGTTGCAAAAACTGATGAAGAGGCGATTGGTGCTGCCATTAATCCCAATAACGAAATAATGGCTACATACTTTTTTAGATACTTATTCAATTTCCCTCCTCCTTTTTAAAGATTAGTAATATATTTACAATCGCACTCTACCATAAGTTGCAAATTATTAAAATACTTTATTTTACATTTTAGGAAATATACATTAAAAAAGATTATTGATTATCTATTTTTAGACAGACTACTCCCGTATAAGTTGACGGGTAAAACCTACAAAGCTCACAGGAGAAACCAAACGTACCGTTTTACGCTCTTCATCTAACACTTTAAGAATAAGATAAGCAATAAGGGCCGCAAGAAGCGAACCTTCGTAAGAAGAATCGCTCCTAAATAACAAGACTGATACTTAAATGACAATAAAATTGTTTAAAAATATGGATAATCAACAGGTGTGATGTTTTATTTTTTTACAGCATGAAGGTAGTGAATGGTTTCAAAGGCTGATAGGTAATCTTTTCGATTGCTAAAATAAAGTTCATTAATTTTAGCCGGTGATAAATGTTCATAAATAAGTAAACCTGATTTTTCTAACATATTCTCTAATTCATCATAAGAAAAGCACGATTTCATTGGTTCTCCACTTGCTGCAGCCATTTTCACCATGTTTTCCACTCGATTAGAGAGTCCTTTTTCTTCAAATAATTTTTCGTCTGCATAATCGAAAACGATGGAACTTCCTGATGGGACTTTGGCAAATAAATGATCGAACAAGCTTGAATTTTCCTCTTTCGTTAAATAATAAGAAACACCTAAAAGACTAAAGAAAGTTTTTCTGTTAAAATCAAACCCTTCATCTATTAGATTTCGATAGGAAAACTTTTTGGTGAAATCCATAGAAACAAAATGAAGAGTACTCGGGATTTTAAAATTAGCTTCATCCAATCTTTTCTTTTTAAATTGTTGTGTAGCTGGATAATCAATTTCAAATATTTCTAGACTGCTATCCAATTCCGGATGTCTAAAACAAAAAGTATCTAAGCCAGCTCCAAGTATGACATATTGTTTTAATCCTAACATCACTTCATGAAGTACTACCTTTTCGCAATATGCAGCACGTGCCAAGGGCGTCGGAGAAAGTTGAATCTGTGTAATCCATTTTAATATTTCTTCTGTATTCCCCTTAAATTTTTGCGCGATATCTTTGTTGAAGAACTGTATGCCTTGCACCATATTCTCTTTGATGTCATTGAATTCTTTTTGTGAAATTAAATCTTTGGCGATATAGTCATTAAAGATTTTAGGGGTATCAAATTGACTATGATAAGCTCTGCTAAAAGCTGATATTAATGAAGTTAAACTGGATTCACCTTTTTTCATGCAAACACACTCCTTCATTTTAGAGCAAAAAAATAAGATTCCCCTGGCCAGGAGAATCTTATTATACACATTAATAATATAAAAGTAAATTATAGCACAAATAAATTATTTTGTCAAGTGTAAATCGTTATTCGCAACTGTTTTCATACAAATATTTACACCTAGTTTAGTCAAAAATCAACACGAAGCTTTAACATAGCCCAACTAAAAAATAAGTAACACAAATAGACGTAGACAAGGTTTTATGCGTCTATTTGCTAAATGAAGCCTTGATGGAACATCGTTAGGGCTATTTATGTTGTTTACTTGAGTATTATTGATCGCTACTTAGCGATCAAATTGTCAACTTTCATCAGAAATTTTACGTATGTGAGGTTAACGGAATTGCTCATATCAAACCTGTGAAATCAATATCGCAATAAAAGGTGCCATCTACTCCATCCACCTATAATCACAAAAATAACTCCGCCAATAGTATAGTCACCTTTCATACTGGTCCACAAGCTACCGCCGATCTTTTTTATATTAGAATCAGAAATCCAGCAGCACTTAAGATTCAATCAATCCGCTGCCTCCGGCTGCTCCACATAAATTCTAAATAACTGAATGTATAACACGATACTAATGAATGCAAACACCAAAATGATACTGAATATTCCCATAGGCGGCATCCAACTAGACAGGAAAACTGTCATCGGCGCCAAACATTTCCCGATCGTGGATTGCAAGCTATCGGCTCCCATATATTGTCCTCTTGCATGCTCCGGGGCATAGCAGCTAATAAAGCTTTGTGTCACTGGAGAACGTACAATCTCACCAAAGGTAAAGATTATCGTAACGAAAAACAAGAACCATATATTGTTGTTCAGTCCAAGGGAGAATGTGCCTAATCCGGACAACAACGATGACAGAATAAATACATTGCGTTCTTTCCAATTACGGAACCATTTCGTAACAGGAAGAATAAATAGAACAAACAAAAGACCGTTTAACCCCAGTACCCACCCAAATATCTCCGTACTGGATAACATAAGGGAATCACCATTCCATGTGAATAGAGCCTGAGCAGGAACATTATTGATCACGTATACGGCCAAATATAGATCCAGTTGCATAATGGGTACCAAGGCAAAGATGCCTGCCAAAATATAAACCAGGAACACCTTATCGCGAAAAATAATACCATATCCCTTCCACTGTTCCTTTAATACATGCGTAATCGAAGTTGAACCTTCCCGGCTTTTCGCCGAATGTGGCAACGTTTCATGAACCATGATATAAATTGCGATAAAATATAGCAGCAAGACCAATGCGCAGGTCCACAACAGTTCTTGCCGGTAACGGAAGAAGAAAATGGCTCCAAGTGCAGGCCCAAGCACTGCACCAATGTTATTGGCCGTCATAAACGTTGCGAATATCTGACGAAGGTTTTGTGCGGGAACCAGGTCAGCAACCATAGCGGAGCTTGCAGGCCTATAGATGGCTGCCCCGAGCCCAATACCGATAAATGCGATATAATCAATCCAATGGGACGGCGACACCGCAAACAGTGCAAACATCACCGTCTGAAGCAAGGCACCTAGCAGCATCACGGGACGCCGCCCTAATCGGTCCGCCCAAGCTCCCCCGATCAGACTTCCTATAATGCTAAATATCGGAGGGACTGTCATCAAAATGCCTGCAATATGATTGCCTAATGCCCCACCAAAATATACGGTTATAAACGGAAAGTACATCCAAAACAGCATGTTAAACAGTGCTTCTCCGATTAATCTAACTTTCAAATTGTTATTCCATAAACGTATTTGCACAAGCCCCTCCCCTTTCCACAACAACACATGTTAAATTTAAAAATATATACACTACGGAAGTTTCCCGGCCGGGTATACAAACTATAGAACATTATTCTGACAAAATATAGACTTATAATTATAGATGGTTTATACTGATAATATGGAAGTCAAATATACCCAAATTTATTTTAACTGCTTCAAAAAACGAACATTCGTTCTAAAATAAAAAAGACGCTCCCGTCGGAAGCGTCTTTTTTGGTGCGGAACGTTATCTTCTTTTTTTGCGGCTCGTCATTAACCGGTCAACTTCATCAATTATGCCCCCAGAATTTTCATGATACCAAGCTATTTCACCAAGCTCGCCGTACCGATAGCCATCCGCCTCCTAGTTACAGACGACACCTCACCATCATCACTTACCGAGTAACATTTCTTTAGATCCAAGTGCTGAGAAAGCAAATTACAAAATGGGATTGCATCATTCTTCTACTTCAACATACTTAACTTCTCAATCGCTTGTTGTTCGGTCGGCAAGAAAAAGATAGCGTTTCCGCTGTTACATTCATAGATGAAATCTTGAAGGCTTTGACTTGAATACACAGAAAAATCTCCAACAATTGCAACCTTCACACGATAATTGCTGAACTTCTGAAGGATTTCGCCTGCAAGACGTGTTTTCAAATCGAAAAAGCTTTCGCTTAGTAAGGATTTGTTTATAATGATACGATCACAGCATGCTTCATATTGTACGGTTGCCATAAAATCCAATGCTGACTGAACATCTTCTATTAATATCTCACTGCTGCTCACGACGGCAATATTTCCCCCACCTACTTCTACCTTCGCTATATCCATTATGCTCCTAAAGTGTAATCAAGAAATTACTTAGCTTATTTTTTTATGTTTCATACCTAAATGCATCCTAAAAACGAAAAAACGTATATTTTTAAGATGAAATACAGTCTATATGGAGCTGTTCATGTGCCTGTCTGATATCCATCAAAAAATAAACCCTGGTTTTGGAATATATCCAATAACCAGGATCTACTTTATTGCCTGCGAAGCTATTCAATTTCTTCCTGTGTAAGCTCGATTAATTCAGCCATAGTTTCGTTATCCATTCCTTTTTGTATCATGCTCAAGGCAACTTTCATGACGTCCCTTTTGATGGATCTATTCTTTTTTATTCGCTACTTTAATCTGCTCGTGTTTTGATCATCTGTTTGAGTCCCCACTGGAACAGCCTTGCTAACTCCTAAAACGTAATAACTAATCACGACGATACCCAAGAAAACAATTCCTGCAATAAGGGAGATGCGTGTATCATCATTAAACCACATCCCGATTAATACCATAAGCAAAAAGGCAATCGTTACGTAGTTTGTCACTGGAGCAAGAGGCATTTTGAATGGATGAGTATCCATTACAGCTCCTTGTGCTTTTCTGAATTTGATTTGACTAATTAGAATAATAAACCACGGAACCATACCAGGAAGTACACTAGCACTGTAGACATACACAAATAGATTTTTTGGGGCAAGATAGCTCAGGATAACACCAACGCCCAGACCTACTAGTACGCCAATCGTTCCCAGCAAAGGCACACCATTATGAGAAAGCTTCGTAAATATTTTTGGTGCTTGTCCATTTACTCCTAATGTATAAAGCATACGTCCTGCACTATAAATCCCACTATTGCATCCAGACATGGCAGCGGTGATGATAACAAAGTTAATGAACCCTGCTGCTACTGTAATACCAATTTTCGCAAAAGTTGCAACGAACGGGCTGCCAATCGCTTGTAATTGATCCCAAGGGTAAACGGTTACAATTACAAAAATCGCGCCAATATAGAAGATCAAAATACGCCAAATAATACTTTGAATCGCACTCGTTAACGTTTTCTTCGGGTCTTTTGCCTCGCCTGCTGTAATCCCGATCAGTTCGACACCTTGATAAGCTCCAATCACTAACGACAAAGCAAAGAAGAAGCCTGACCAGCCGCCAGTAAAGAAGCCCCCATGTTCCCAAAGATTCGATAATCCGATTGCGTTTCCTCCATTGCCAATTCCAAAGAAAATCAGTCCAATCCCTGCAATAATCATTAAGACGATGGTTACGATTTTTATCATCGCAAACCAAAACTCAAATTCACCAAATGATTTAACAGAGAATAAGTTTGCTGCACCGAGAATCACCATTGCGATAATGCCTGGTACCCAAGTGGGTAAATCCGGAAACCAGTACTGCATATAAGTCCCTACGGCAATAATTTCTGACATCCCGACGACGACCCATTGGAACCAGTTACTCCAAGCCGTTAGATAACCTGCTAAGGGATGAATGTACTTATGGCCAAAGGTCGCAAATGAACCTGTGCTTGGTTCCAAGTACAGCATTTCCCCCATTGCACGCATAATGAAAAATATAAAAATTCCTGCAATCGCATACGCAAGCATGACGGACGGACCTGTCCATTTAATCGTGCTTGCCGATCCCATAAATAGCCCGACACCAATTGTACCGCCCAAAGCAATCATCTGAATGTGACGGGCTTCCAGGGATCTTTTCAATTCTTTGTTTGCCACTTTTGTTTCTCTTCCTTTCTGCCACTGCTAGTGGTAATTTAGGAAAGCTGCTAGAACACTCTCTTTTCAATCCACACCGATGAAGCTGGCACTTATTTTTTATTTATCAAAAAACTTTTTTACGAGACATTCTAACCAGATAGAAAGGCTATTCAGCTTTCCTACCTTATGCTTTACTGCTGAATTACTCATTGTATTATAATATGTTTTTTTGATGAAAACAATTGTATTTATCAGAAAAACACTTGGTAAGTCAATATGCTTAGGATAAAATAAAATCAAAATATATATTATTTACAAAATATTTTCTTCATAGTATGCGATGAGTGGTTTGGGCAAGTCAGAACTTCAACTGATAGGAAGATACTTAATTATATAAAGTATTTTATGTATTTGATAAGGTTCGGCCTATGTGCTCTGTCGGCTAAATCCCCTTTTTTTCATAGCGAAAATAATCATCACCAACCAGCTTCGATGCATGATTATAGAAGCTTATATGATATTCCATAAAATGATTTAGCGTATACTTCATCCTTAAAAAGTACCCATCTAAAAAACACCCGGAAAGAAGCCCAATGGAGAATCAAATGCGGAGCGGTTAGTTCATCTTTGTTTACATATCTTATAAATTCACTTATAACATGTTCATATGACCCCTGATGTGCATAAACTGGGAGGCCCGTGACCAGGAATAAAGCCGCTGTACAAGCAACGTTAAAGCATACTGGTACGATGCATATGCATACGAAATCCTCCTTCATGCCAAATACATAAAGAGACAGTGCAACACTTACTTTAGATTTGTACCCGAAATTTAAGAAACCGCTCTTATATTGTTTTTTTGATTAAAGATATATAAAATAACTAGATACAGGAAAATTAGGCAAGGAGGCGCTCAAATGATTACACCTATCTTACGCATTTTTGATATCGAAAAAGCAAATGCATTTTACTTAGATTACTTAGGTTTTCAGCTAGATTGGGAGCATCGGTACGAAGAAAACATGCCTTTATATTGTCAGGTTTCTTTAAACGATGCTATCTTACATCTATCTGAACATCATGGCGACTCTAGCCCTGGGAGTGCTATTAGAATTAAAGTAAAAAACTTAAAAGACTTTCATGGCTTATTATCTAAGAAGAACTATTCTTATGTAAAGCCTGATATAGAGAATTCCCCTTGGGATACTATTGAAATGACGGTAATAGATCCTTTCTTCAATAGAATAACCTTCTATGAAGATCTTGAATAAATTGTAATCAGGCACAATTCTTGCACAAAGAATTGTGCCTTTTTAGTTATAGTCGTAAACTTGATATAAAATCTGTTTTTTGGTGTTTTTTATGGACAAATACTGTGCTTTATCAAGGTATAGATACATACTTATTTTGTAAAGAATCAGTTGTTTATGTCTCTCAGTTCTTTGGTTAAGTAGTTGATGGTAGTCGTTCGTTCTTGTGTATCTTGATTGTCGTATATAAGTTGTTCAATCAAGTCCCAGATATCCTCCAATTTACGTCTACTCTGATAAAACTGCAGGGCAGTAGGATTAACTACAAAATTCTTATGGACCTTCTGATATATACTTAAAAAATTATCATAATATGGCTTGTCAATTAAAAACATTATATCCGCTTCAACCGGTGCTAATTTCAGCCCTTCCCAGTCAATCAGCATTAGTTGTTGTCCCGATTGCATTAGATTCCAATTGTGAATATCTGTATGACACAGGGCCATTCTTAAATTACAGTTTTTCAAATGTACAGACAGCTTTTCAACGGTATCAATCAGACCATTGATTTGTTCAATGTGCGGGTTCATCAATTCTCTTACATCACTTGGAACCTTGTTATACTCCTTATCCAAAGTGCTCCTTAGCTGTTGCAAAAACGGAACATAAAAATCTTCCTTAACAGCATCCGTTTCAATTGGTAGTTCTTTTCCATATAAATGGAGCTCTGCTATTATTTCCGAGAGTCCACAAACTTGTTCCTCTGTCAAATTTTTATCGCCAATCGTTTCTCCACTAATATATTCATAAAGCAAATAAATTCCATGATCATCTTCGCACTTATAATCATTATTCTTTGTTAATAAAGGTACAGGAATTTTATCATTCAAGCCGCTATTATGTAGGAGCCAAACCATAATAGGTACATATTTATCTATAAGAGCTGTCAATTTTGGAGTGGATGCTCTGCTTTTTTCGTAAACCTTTAAGAAGTACGTATGATTGTTGTTAAACACTTTATATGCGAGTGCTGACCAGCCGCCTTGCTGTGGGGAAACATTTATAAATTCTATATCATACTGCTCTTTCAAAATATTTTTTAGCTTGTTCATAAGGTCCTCCTCAAAATAATCTGTATCTTAAGAGTTGAAACCGTCTCGAAATCCGTAAATCATTGGAAGTGTACTCAAAACTGATAATCACTAATACGTAATTTGATTATAACGAGGTAATCAATACGTTTTCCATTAAATTCCGGCTACCATATTAAAGATAACTTGTAGAGCAAGGAGCGGTCAAACGTATAAATAGCCCTTTCCAGACTAATGGAAAAGGCTATTGCTCTATTCTGCCAGCTTATTGTTGAATTTTTCTATATTTTTAACAGACAGGTACGGCGACAATCCCTACTTTTGGTAGATAGCATTCTTAATATTCACTCCATTCGAACGACTTCTCGAATAGCAAGTTCGCTATGTTTCAACTATTCTTCATGTACGGTCAATATTTCGCTAACCGGTATCCGCTTCTTCGTTGAAATAACCAAGATGCAAGGTGTCCACAACTCTCTCCCCCGGCTTCACACCGACTGCTTGCAGAAACCTCGGATGCCAATTGTAATCGTTCGTCTTCCAGACGACGCCGATCTTCCTCTCCCAGGCGAGCAGCTGCAGATTTTGAATCAGGGCCTCTGCTGCCGAGAACGCGTCTTCAAACTGTTTTTGACGTGGATCGGCTTCAATGATGACCAAAAGATGCGCTTATCTGGTGGCAGTGTTGATACATCATTCTTTCGCCCCACTTCTCGACTTCTTCCCTAGAATACGCCAGCGCGACAGCCCCAGCAAAAGTCCTACGTCCTTTTTCCATAAACAAGATAAACCGCCAAGGTTCCTTTACGGAATGAAACGGTGCCCAAACCGCATCGTTTAACAGATCAATCACCGTCTCCCTATCCATCGATTCACCGTTAAAATCCCGGATCGTCCTCCGTTCACGGAGCTAATGCCACTATTTGTCTCCCGAAGGAAGCAGCGACCGGGAAATAATCGATACTCATGGTTTTCCAACCAGAGTGAACCTTGCCCCGACTCAACAAACAACAGAAGATGCGTGTTCGTCGCTTCATCTCTTTCAATGGAACACAGCTTTCTCCGTGGAGCCGATTTCAGCACGAACGATACTGTTGCTGAACTATCTACCGTCTCATCGGTATTATCATCCATAACGGTCTTTGCATTGATCATATGTAACCCTCTTTTACTGATCGGACGTTAAATATAGTTTGTAAAATATAGGAAATTGAATTATTATTAATATAGATTATTTTTCAAAAAAAGAGAGGTATGCTTATCTTTACTTAAGTATTCGTTATACAAAAAATGCTTTAGGATTCCTTATAGTCCAGCAAATCAACTGACATATTCCGCTAATGATTGGAGGAGATTTTCATGATTAAAGTAACCAAAAAAAGAATTGGATGGGCTTGCTTTAGTACTTTACTTCTTAGTATTTCATTCGCCCTTTATTATGGATTTTGTTTAGCTCTTTTTTGGCTTCTAAACATTAGGAATCCCCCTTATAATCTTGTACTTCTAGTTAGTAGCATTTTGTTCACATTAAATCTTGTTATGCTAATTTTCAAAAAGAAAAAGGAGCTAAAAAAAATTTTAGTATTTTTCTTCTTAACTCCACCTAATAAGCCCAATAAGCCTAAGTCCTCTTAAAAATAAATGGACTTAGGCTTTGTCTACCTATCCTACGTTATCGAATAGACAAACCTCTCTAAAAACAAAAAAGATATGTTTTTAAGATGATGTTGTCCCTACTTCTGCTTGATATTCATCAAAAAGAAAACCTTAGCCTTGAAATGATGTTCAATATCTTCCTGTGTAAGCTCAATTAATTCGGCTACGGTTTCGTTATCCACTCCTTTTTGTATCATGCGCAAGGTAAGTTTCATGATGTCTCTTTTCTTCCCTCTCACCACAAGAATTTGTCGATGTATCAAATCAGATGTATATACTACATGTTCCCATCTTATTAGAGAATGCCGTTCGTTAATTGAATAAGAAAATGATTCGTATACAAACGCTGATGGACCAACTTCTACATCAATTTATCATTGAATTCTACCAAGAGAACTGAATTAGTCTCTATAATAACTGCACCTGCTCTAACTCTCATGTGATAAGACAGGAATTATATCCCACCTTTTAAAAATAATTCCATCTTTTTTTACGTAAAATCTGGAATATATTGCTATGAAGATACCGTCACTATCTATAAAAAATAGACTGAAAGGTAAAAAACGATCAGTCCATACATAATTATCTTACTTCACTAAAGCGTCCAATTGTTGAATATCAAATTTAAAATACTTAAGCATTCTATTCATTAAAATGTATTTATAAAATCATTAACGGTTTTGCATATTTCCTTATAGCGAGACCAATGTAGATAGTGATGTCCTTCTAATACAACGAGCTTATTAGAGGGTAAATGACTTATTTGCGTTTGATAAAAAGATACCTTTGTTTTCCCATCTTCCCTCACTCTGTCATCTTTGGGAGTAAATATCATGACGGGCATATCTGGAGGAAATGACATATCCATCGTTTTACCGATATTATGATTTATTTCATTTACTTCAGCAACTATATTTTTGTTACCAAGACTCCAGGCAGAAATAATCTTAGTCATCTTTAAATTATCATCAGAATAAGTTCCTTTATCCGCAATGGGAAGGTACTTCTCTGGATTCATATTTACTGCCAGCCTTGCAATTCCAGTTGGGGCTATAACGCTCAAATACTGGGGCATGGTTCGAGCAGATTCATTAAAATACTTCACCATTTGCGGCAAAGTGCAATCGATCCCTATAATCGCTTTAATTTCATCGGGGTATTTATTGGCATAATACATGCTATAAATGCCAGAAACGGAATGAGGCATTAATATGTATGGCCCTTCTATATTAGCTTTTTTAAGTGCAGCTCTTATTTCCTCTACGATGTTTTCGACTGTTCGTTCCTTATTTGTGATATCACTCCAGCCATATCCAAATGTCTCTACCACTACCACTTTGTTGTTTTTTGCCATTTCATTCATTAGAGGTTCATAATCCAATACAGGTGCTGCGGTACCCGCACCACTTAATAAGACAATAGTGTTTTTACCTTTCCCCTTTGTATATACGTGCATATTCTCACCATCCACTTCAACTAATTGACCTAAAGGAGGATATTTATTTTTTTCATATGCACCCATAACTTGATTGAATATTATCAAAACTAAAAACATTGCGATAAAAATTAACAAAATATTTCTAATAAAAATCCAAAATCTAAACTTTTTCCGCGTTACCACTATTTTCACCGCTTTCTGTAATAAGTAATTATATCAGAGATACTGTTTCTCTCCCCTTTATAATTACTTAACACTTTATACCCCTTTTCTTAAGTCTTATTTAAGGATAGTTTAAATATAGTTTAAATTTATTTTATATAGAGCTGAGCTAATATTTTAGCACTATGCCCACACTTTTTCGGGACATGTACAGATATGACCTTCATCTTGCGATAATAATACGGTATTCTTATTCAACCGTTTTTTATCCTATCTACCTGTTGGGTATAAGTTACAAGTAAAATCGAGTCATTGGGAATCTATATACATCTGATTTGATAAATCGACAAGTTTTTATGGTGGGAGGTAAGAAAAGAAGGAAGGGTTTGAGCGGTCGGAAAAAGACACGTTTGCCTTTCTTCTGCTGGAGCGCAGGGCACCTCCGATGCCACTTCTCTAGTAACTTGCTATGTGACTATCATTTCAGAGCCAATAGCATTGCCATCTTAATCTCGAATAGCAACACGTTTTTGGGTAACTTACATGCCGAAATGTAAAAATCCTGTTTTGAAAAACGAGCAATCAAAACAGGATTTTTCTTTTCAATTTATAAAAAAATTGACCCTTTAGAGTACAGTCTGTTGAATATGGGCACCCGTTAGTTTCATAAAAATTAAGTTCAATTTTTGTACTCAATTAACCAACAATCTCGATATTCACCTTCGTGAAGCTCATGTTTAGGGAGAATTCTAATTCTTTTAAAACCACATTTTTCATAACACTTTAGAGCCCGCGTATTTCTTGTTTGAGGGTCCATAACGACCCGGTCTGCTTGTTTATGTTCGACTAAATATTCTACCATAGATGTAACAAGTAACGTTCCAAGTCCTTTATTCCAATATTCTACTTCACCTATGAATTGGTCTGTTCCATAAATGGTTTCATCAAAATATCCATATTCTTTTTTCATTTCATCATCTAATTGATAAAATTGGATATACCCTATTTCGTTATCTTCAAACTCTACAATACATTTAACTTCATCCTCTTCGGAAGCATAAAAAACTTCATTAACCTTGTCTACATCAAAAGGATTATCCCTTCCTTCATAGAATTCAAGAACGGATGGGTTTGAAAGCCATTTTGCTAAAAGATACTTATCCTGTTCTGTTAATTTGCGAACTTTTAACTTACCATTTTGGAATAACATACTATCCCTCGCTCTATTATTGCTAAACTATCATTACTAATAGCGAGTCCCCCTTATCACGGCTTTGTAGTCAGTTTGAAATACCTACTATAGTAAGCGTAATGGCACCAAGGTATTTACATGACTGCAAGTAGGTAATAGTATAAAATGAGCGGGAACATCAAATTTCCGCTCATTTTATACAGAAGATAGAGAGTAGACTAAAAGCTCCTTAGTTTTCAGCAACCCGCTTTTTAAATGAGGCTCGATATTCTTCAATATAGCCCAACAAATCTTCTCGTAGATGTATGAGCCATTCAGGATCGTCCGGGGCTTCTTGAATATCTACCGTTCGTAATAATGTCGCAAACGTTACAATATTATGCATCCTCATAAACCATTTCAAATCTTTTAATAAGCTCATATCCAGCTCTGTTTCTTGTGTATATCCTCTAATAAAAGCCTGTA
>SNQW01000110.1_pt1 | contig 75306 bp, 77 predicted proteins | sample 2580511 | NCBI WGS metagenome assembly SNQW01 (sample SAMN10953775, study PRJNA522744) | food fermentation metagenome | isolation source: 8-hour incubation of native-enriched microbial consortia from nixtamalized... | place: Mexico | collected 2017-09-24 | reverse complement strand
GCGACCTACGCATTAGGTAACCTTGACTTTTTGGTCTTAAGCTTAAAAAATGACTGTAAAAAAATCCATTTATAGTTTCAATAATCCAAATGTGGGTTTTGCTGAAAATTGATGTTAGTGTTCTTGCAACGCTAGTGCATAAAGTGCCGTTATTTGAAGGACGACGGTTCGTCGTTCCGGTTGGTCGTTCCGGTAATTCTATCCTTCGGCTTATAACCTTATCCCGTTTCCGGGCAGCTAACGAACATAAGAAAAACGTCTATCGACGTACAATCTGGGAAGCCAGACCGCGTTTAGCGGTAGTTTTTCTTGCGATTATAGAATTGCTCGGCTCCGCTGACAGCGATGGAATGCGGGGCTTGAAAAAAAGAAGAGGGGGAAAGTCCCACGAAATGCAAAAGTGCATGCGATTTTCGTCGAAATTCCTCGAAATGGGTGGTTCAACTGCAAATATGCAGTTCATTTCCGATAATAAGCTACTTTTTTATCCAATAGTCGCAAATGAGATGTATTTTTGCACTTCAGCCGCTCAAAAGCAGAAATTTGCAGAAATTCAGATGTACTTTTGCATTTGATCCATCGAGCCGTCCTTCTTCCCATGAAAAACGAGCTGCTGCTGAAACTGATTCATAAAGCCGCTGTCAAAGTCAGGGGGCTTTCCGCCATTTAGACATAACTTCATCCCTTCAGGCGTACAAGTAGTACAAGTAGAGCATCGTTACTATCCATGAGAGGAGGGCTAACGCATGAAAATCGCGTTCTGGCTGTATTTCTTTATGTTTCTCGCGTTCTTCGACCTGCACGCCCAGTATCCGATTCTGACCCCGTTTGCGTTGTCCCTCGGCGCGGCGCCGACGTTTATCGGCTGGATGATGGGGATCTACTCCTTGACGCATTTGCCCGGCAACCTGATCGCCGGCCAAGGCGTAGACCGGCACGGCAGCCGGAGATACATGATTTTCAGCTTGCTTACCGCCGGTGTGCTGTTACTGCTTCAGGCGCATGTGACGGAGCCGTGGCAGCTGCTCGTCATACGCTCGATCAGCGGCTTTGTGCTGGCCTTTTTGTCGCCGGCCTGCCTGGCGATGCTTGCTTCGTTGTCCAATAATCCGGTGCAGCAGGGGAAACTGATGGCCGGCCACGGGGTGATGCACACGATCGCTTCCGTCGTCTCGCCGGCGGTCGGTGCCTTCCTTGTGGCCCAGTCGGGCTTCTCGCTCGCGTTTCAAATGCTGGGCTGGCTGCTCATCACAACAAGCGTCATCGCCATGATCACTATTCACGAGCCCGCGAAAACGAGCAAACCAGCCGCTCTGGAGCCGAAAGCAGCACCCTCCGGCATCCCGCTCAAGCTCAACGTCATTCCGCTCCGCTACTACCTTCTGTCGCTGGCCGTCGCCTGCTCCCAGGGTATTCTGTTTTTCGAACTGCCGCTGCAAACCGGCGGGGCTTCCGAAATCATGCACACCGGCCTCTATTTTTCGATCATCAGCCTGGGGGCGCTTGTCACCCTTTCAATGCTGTTTCTTAGCAAACTGTCGCCTTACAAACGGGCAAGCTTCGGCATCCTGGGTGTTGCGCTCTGTTTTTTTGCGCTGGCCGCGCTCGATTTCATCCCGCTGCCGGCGATTCTGTTCGTCCTGGGCATGGCCAAAGGCATCGTTTTTCCGGCGCTCTCTTCCCTGTTTATCGACCTGAGCGGGGGGCAAAGGCTTGGCACCGTATTTTCCCTTCAGTCGATCGCGACGTCGCTAGGTTCCTTTATCGGGCCGATCGCCGCCGGGGCGATGCACGGGTCGTATTCTCCCTACTTCCTGGCCTTTTTCCTGCTGATGCTGGCGCTCATTTTGGCGCCGCCGAGAAAACATCCCGGCGTATTTACGCCGCCGATCGGCGCCGAAGCCGGCCGGCCGTAAGCCCATTTTATAGTTTTTTCGCCCTCTGGGCCGCCGCACAGGACAGAGACGAACGCCCGACATAAGATAACGTGAAATCAGCTGATAACCAAATATATCGAGGTGAACCAAAAATGAGCTCCTTAAACAATGTTTGGCCCGGCGCGGTTGGACCCGCCAATATTGGTCCCGCTAATATCGGTCCCGCTAATGTTGGACCCGTCAATGTTGCGCCTGTTAATGTCGCGCCCGTCCATATTGCACCGGTCCATGTTGCACCTGTTCATGGCCTTTACGGCTTCTGGACGTCAACAGGCACGATTCTCGTATTGTACATTTTGCTGGTGATCATTCTTCGCTCTACTTTTCATTAATGGGCTTTGCCAATAACCGCAAGCCAAACAGTCTGCCGTGCGGCAGGCTGTTTTTTTTCATAGATTTAACGAACGGCAAAGCTTATACTGGATAGAAAAAACCAGACAAGATATCCGCGGAAAGGGCTGGTCCACTTGGCATATTTGCAAATTACGAAGCAAAATATCGACGAACAACACATTTGCTGCGCATTGGGCGCCAAGCAGTATGAAGCGGCCGTCAATGAGAAAAAGCACTGGCTGAAGGAACGAATGGACGAGGGCCTCGTTTTTTACCGTCTGGACGACCGGGCCAAAGTTTTCATCGAATATTTGCCGGCCGATCAGGCCTGGGTCCCCATCGATGCTCCCAATTATATGTTCATCAATTGTCTTTGGGTGTCGGGCAGGCATAAGGGGCAGGGGCATGCCGCAAAGCTGCTGGAGCGGTGCAAGGAGGACGCGGCGGCCCGGGGCATGGACGGCATTGTGCATATCGCCGGAAGCAAAAAGCTGCCTTATCTGAGCGACAAGGCTTTTTTTGAGCATATGGGGTTTATAGTGGCGGATGAGGCCGAGCCTTATTTTCAGTTGCTGGCTTTAACCTGGAACGAAACCGCCGCTTCTCCTGCGTTCAAACCGCACGTCAAGCAGGCATCCGTTCCGGAAGAAGGAATTTCGATCTATTACACGGTCCAATGCCCGTTTGCGACCGGCATGCTTGAGGAGCTGCGGGAAGCGGCCCGCGCCAAAGGCGTCCCGTTTCGGGCCTACCGCATTACGTCCAAAGAACAGGCCCAGCAGTCCCCCGCGGTTTGGACAACCTTTGCCCTGTACTATGACGGGAAGTTCGTCACGCATGAAATCTTGAGCGTCAATAAATTCGATAAACTGCTGGACCGGTTGCTTCCGGCTTAACGGACTTTCGATCCGACAGGAACACCCCGGCGCTACAATAACGGCGGAATGCATATTAAGACGGAGGATGAACCGCCCGCTCAATCCGGCTCCAGGTTCATATCCCACTTGGCCTTCCTGTAAAGCAGCGAGCTTCCCTCCATCAGAGAAACCATGCCTGTCACCAGCAATGTTTCTTTAAGCTTCGGATTAGGCTGAGAAAAGAGAGCACCGATGGAGTGAGCGATAAAGAACTCTCCCCAGCTATCGTAGCAGCTTTGGGCAAAGCGGGCCGCCGCGAGCTTGTACTGCCAGGCTTCCTCAGCCGTCAGCCAGCCTTTGGCCCGGCCGATTCGGCTTAAGGCGACCGCCCAGGCGGCTCCATACCCGGAAATGTTGCCCGAGGGCAGTTGGTGCAGACAGTTATTCACCAGCACCAGCTTGGCATGATCGCCGCCGCCTTGCCGGGCTTCGATATATTTGCTGCGCGCCGCCTCCGGTAAAACGAACAGGATTCTATGAATCCGGCGGTATTCCCGGTAAAGGTCGGCATCCGCATCCAGCAGCGAACGAATCCTGTCCTTCAACTGTTCCGCATTGGCAACCTCATTTTTTTTGAGAGATAGGGTTATCTCACCTTTACGTAACCAGCGGTTAAGCCAGGTGAATTCATAAAAATTAAAATAATCTGCCATAATCCCATCAAAGCAATTAGCCGACAGACAGCGAAAGTACTGATTCAGCCGTCTGCGCCTAAAAAAACTGTACTTGGATAACATCTAAAAACGCCCTCCTTCGGTCAGTTGCGCCGCATCCAGGCGATTTTGGCCGTCTTCCAGGTGTTCCACAACATGACTGCCAGCCAAATCGCGGCGATAGCGGAACCGGCGCCAAACGTAAACCGGCAGACGAGATAGAGCAGAATGTACAGCCAATTCAGCCCCAGGAACAGAAACAGCATCATTAGGAGTTCAAACTGCCACATCCGCAGCCGAACCTTGAACGGCAGCCTGCTATATTTTTGGGGGAATAGATGCCGGTTTTTAAAACGCGACCACACCGCATAGAAACGATAGTGTATAGAGTTCCGCTCAAACTCCCAGCGCTTCCTGCCGTCCTCCCAGGCCTGTTCAACCTGACCGAGAACCTCCCGGCATTCCAAAGCCAAGCAGTACGCATCCTGCGGCGTGGGAGAAAACTGCAGCAAATACTCCGCATCCTGCAGCGCTTCACGGTACTGCCGCCGATCAAATAACAATCTCCCGCGCAGCAGATAAGCTTCCCGCGCCTCCGGGTTCAAACGGACGACCTGATGGAGAACAGCCAGCGCTGCGCCGGAATCCCCGGCCATAATAGCATGCTTGGCCCGCATTAACTCCAGGTCCGGGTCCTCCCGGAACAGCGCATGGGCGGCGGCAAGCTCCCGCCCGGCGTCTTCCAGCCGGCCATCCGTCAGACTGAGCTGCGCCTCTTGTCTTAAGCCGAGATATTCCTCCAAGTCGATCGCCAGCTCCCGGTTCAGGAAGCATTCGTAGCCCATCGCCAGGCCTCCGCTAATCTGTCCGGTCACAAATTCCATCAATTCATCGTCAAAGTAGTCATACCCGTGCTCAAAATTTTCTCTGATCAAAAACAATTCATCCAATACTTTCCACACGCTCGCCGGCATATGCCGATGTTCGCCCAGAAACCGGATCAGCGCGTCGAATCGCTCTCCTTGCGCTCCTACGTCCCATATGTAATCCTGGTTAGCTAGCATTTTCCATTCCTGCGGATCGACGCGGCGCTTGAAATCCGTGTAAAGTTCATGCAGGTGTTGTTCAAAAAGCGCCAACGAATCGGGGGCCGGTTCCCCCTCCTGCTTCATCCCGATCGCGACTCCGGTCTCCAGGTCCCGGCCGTATCCGGGAAAATCATGCTCCTCCGGCATGCCGGCCTGCTTCATGGCCGCGTCAAAAGCCTCCCTGAGCCGCTGATAGCCTCTTGGGTCGTCCTCCGGGTGAGCCGTCCGCAGTTTCTTGGCATAGGCCTTCTTGATCTGCTGCTTGTCTTGCGTCGGTTCGATGCCCAATATACTCCAAATCGTTGTCAAAAGTAACTTTCACTCCTCAAGTCAGGTAGCTTAACTTTCAGACAGCTTACGCTTGCAAGCAAAAAACAGGGCGTCTCCCGCTGTAAGATCGTTTCCGGGAGCAAACACCCTGTTCTTATTTAAAAAGCCGGTCGGCTTAGAAATTGAAATCTTCGTCGGTCAGCGGCTCGACGTTCAGCGCCCGTACGTAGCCGTTGCCTTTTTTGGAGAAAAAGTCGTGCTGCTTCGTGTCGGTACGGATCCCGTTGAACACGATCGGGTTAACCTCTTCCTCCTCGAACGGCGGCTCAAAGCCGAGGTTCATAAACGCCTTGTTGGCGTTATACCGCAGGAAGACTTTCACTTCGTCCACCAGTCCGATTTTCGTGTAAATCTGCTCCGTATACCGCTCTTCGTTGGCGTGCAGGTAGTGCAGCAGCCCTTCCAGCGTTTCGTATACGTCTTTTTGCTCGTCTTCGCTCATTTGCGCGTAGATTTCCTGGGCCAGCACGCCCACGTACACGCCGTGAATGCTCTCATCGCGCAGAATCAGGTCGATGATTTCGCCGCTGCAGGTCATTTTGCCCTGACCGGCCAAATACAGCGGGTAGAAGAATCCGCTATAGAACAAGTAGCTCTCCAGCAGGACGGAGGCCGCCATCGCCAAATACAGCTCTCTCGGGGAGCGGATGTTGGTGTAGTACTGGCGGATCGTCTCCGCTTTCGTCTGCAGCATCGGGTTCTGCTCCACCCAGCGGAAGATCTCGTCAATCTCCTCATTGGAAGCGAGCGTAGTGAAAATGCTGCTGTACGATTTGGCATGGATCTGTTCCATCATGCCCATAAAGCCGAGCACGGCTTTGCGCTGCAGGCCCTCCACATGCTCCATGATCTGCGGCATGCCGACGCCGCCCTGTACCGTATCAAGCAGCGTCAAACCGCCGAGGACCTTCATATATGCGTCTTTTTCATCATCGTTTAACGTCATCCAGGACATTTTGTCGTCGGACAACGGGATTTCGTCGTCCGTCCAGAACTGCATGATGTTCTGGTTCCAGAACATCATCGTAAAATCGTCGTCCGGACGGTTCCAGTTTACAGCTCGTAATGCGCACATCGCCGATCCTTCATCCCTTTCTAAGTCTTTCGTTATAGTGCAAGTTCAAAAAGACCTCTTATACCGAGCAGGTCAGGCATTCTTCCACGGACAGCTTCTTCGTCCGGGTATAATACAGCGACTTCAGCCCTTTATGCGCGGCGTACAAATAGTAACGCGCCAGCTGGCGGGTCGTCACGTTGCTGTTGACGTGAAGGATCGTCGAGATGCCCTGGTCGACATGCGGCACGATTTCCGCGATCAGGTCGATCACCTTGAACTGGTCCATCTGATAAGCGGATTTATAGAAGAAAATATTTTCCCGGCTAAGATACGGCATCGGATAATACGTCGTCGAGTTCGCGTAGGTCCGGGTTTCGATTTGCTCCACGACCGGCATCACGCTCGAGGTGGCGTTCTGAATGTACGAAATGCTGGCGGTCGGCGCAATCGCCAGACGGTAAGCATGGTACAAACCGTTTTTCATCACCTGCTGCTTCAGTTCGGCCCAGTCCTGCGGGGACGGGATGTGCATGCCTTCGAACAGAGCGGCCGCTTTGCCGGTGCGCGGACGGTAGTCCGTATTCAGATACCGTTCGAAATACTCCCCTGTAGCGTAGTCGGATTGTTCGAATCCGGCGAAGGTTTCTCCGGTTTGAACGGCGATCTCCATGCTCTTTTCCAGGGAATAATAGTTCATCATCATAAAGAACGTACGGGCAAAATCGCGCGCCTCTTCGCTTTCGTAGGCGATTTTGTTCTTGGCGAAAAATCCGTGCAGATTCATCACGCCGAGCCCGACGGAATGCATTTCCCGGTTCGCTTTGGCAACGCCGGGAGCGTTGGAAATGTTGGTCATATCGCTGACGGAAGTGAGCGCCACCATGCCTTCGTGCACGGATTCACGGATCATCTTCCGCTCCATCACGTTCACGATGTTCAGGGAAGCCAGGTTGCAGCTGATGTCGCGGCGAATCGCATCCGCTTGCCCGTAATCGGCGATTTCCGACGTCTCCTGCAATTGGAAGATTTCCGTGCACAGATTGGACATTTTGATCTTCCCGACCTTGTTCAGCGCATGCTGGTTGTTGGCGTTGCTCTTGTTCATGATGTACGGGTAACCGGATTCCAGCTGGACCGTGGCGATCTTGGTCAACATGTCGCGCGCGCTCATCAGCTTTCTTTTCTTAACCCGCTCGTCGGCGAGCAGTTTGTCGTACATCACGTCCAGATCCATGTCGTCCAAATGGGTGCCGTAAGCTTTATATACACTGTAAGGACCGAACACGTAAAGCGGTTCGTTGTCCTTGGCCAGTTGATAAAAACGGTTCGGCACGATCAGCCCGATCGACAAGGTTTTCAAGCGAATCCGTTCGTCGGCGTTGATTTTTTTGCTGTCCAGAAACTCCGCGACGTCCCAGCCGAAAATGTTGTAATACCCCGCGCCCGATCCTTTGCGCTGCCCCATCTGGTCGGCATAGGAAAAAGCGTCCTCCATCAGCTTCAGCACCGGCATAATGCCCTTGGCCGCGCCTTCCACGCCTTTGATCGGCTCGCCGCGTCCGCGCAGCTTCGACAGGTTTACCGCTACGCCGCCGCCGATTTTGGACAGCTGCATGCAGGTGTTCAGCACGTAGTTGATCGAGTTTAGCGAGTCGTCCATTTCCAGCAGGAAGCAGGACACCATCTCGCCGCGCCGGCTTTTGCCCGCGTTCAGGAACGTCGGCGTCGCCGGCTGCAGCCGCTGCTCCATCATGGAACGGGCCAGCAGGCTGGCGGTCTCCGCGTTGCCGCGGCCGAGGTGCAGCGCCACCGCCGCTACCCGGTCCGGATAATGCTCCAGATACTTGGACTTATCGTTCGTCTTCAGCGCGTAGTCGGTATAAAACTTCGACGCCGCCATATAAGACGGAAACTCAAAATGATAGCCGTGGGTAATGGCATATACGCATTCGACCTCGGCTTCCGTATACTGCTCGTACACGTTCTCGTAATAATCGTTTTCGATCATGTACCGCACTTTATCGGTCGTACTCGAAAAGGTCACGCTTTTGCGTTCGACTTCTTGCATAAATTCGGCGACGGCTTCCCGGTCCTTCTCCAGTTGGAAGAACCCGCTCTCGTCCCGCTTCATCAACATGTTGTTCAGTTCAATATGCCGCAACCCGGCTCACCTCCTGCTTAAATCTTTCCGCATCCTGTTTCGTGCCCGACAGCTCGAATTTGGCCACCACGGGAACATGGTAGCGCTGGGCGATCAAATCGGCGCTCAGGGCAAAACGCTCGCCCCAGTTGCGGTTTCCGCTGGCCGCTACACCGAGCAGCCGCTGATGGTTATGCTCGAGAAAAGCGGAGACCTTTGCCGGCACCTGTCCAAACCCCGTCGTATATGTAATCAGCACAAACGGCTCCTCCAGCGTCATATTCTCGTCAATTTGCACGGCGGGCAAATCGAGCTTCTGGATGAACCGTTTCACGTTTCCGGTTTTGGAATCATAGGCAATCAGCATTGTTACTCCCCCACTTTTCTTCTATTACCCGGTAAGTATTTGATATAATGAGATAAACACCAAAATTCGCTTCACAACAACATATTGGTGTACTTGTTTAATTTAATACCTATATATTGTGTTGTCAACCTGGTAAACGTCCCAAACCGCACCCGAATCCCCTGTGGATAATGTGGAAAATCGATGCAATCCCGCATCATACCAGGGCCCGACGGGGGACAAGTTGTTGATAAAAATTTTTTAAAATTTTTCTATCAAAAAAAGATAGATTACTGTGCGTGGGAACCTAAGCTACTTTGTTTTGCTTTCCCTTTTGCGGTTTAATTAAGAGTTCGGCAGTTGAGCCCTGGGTTGGCTAGTAGGCTGTTCCTGAAATAACGGAGCATGGTGGCGGCTTCTCTTGAACTGCAAAAGTTAGCCCGCTAAAAAACTCAGCCGGAAACATAAGGGAAAAAAATGGCTCTATTTCGGCGAAATCCCATTTCGGAGAGAAATAAAGGAGAATTATGGCGCAATTTTCTCAAATCACAGGGGAATGGCCGCTTTTCGCAGCACCCCTTGAAAAATAGGGCCAAAAAATTCCGCTAATCAGGACGAACGGCTCCATTCCAGAAAATAAGACCATAAAGTTCCGCTATTTTTTTGGATAGTACCTCCACCCGACCCGTAGATTTATCACGTTTTTTCTGGACCATTCTACTAGGCCTGCGACAAACAAAAAACCTTGTCATACCGGCAAATAACCGTTATGACAAGGTTTATTGACAATAGCCTCATCCCAGTGGGACAGACTGGTGCACCGCCGCAAAAGCAACACGCTGTTGGACGAGCCGCTGTGTCTCGCGGGCAATCATCAGCTCTTCGTTAGTGGGGATGATGTGCACCGCCACCCGGGAGGCGGGGGTGCTGATCTTGCGCTCGCCAGGCGAGCGGCTCCGGTTCAACTCCGGGTCCAGCTCCAGCCCCAGATAGGTCAGACTCTCGCACACCTTAGCCCGAATATAATCGGAATTCTCGCCGACCCCGCCGGTAAAGATCAGCGTATCCAGACCGTTCAGCACGGCGCAGTAGGAGCCGATGTATTTGCGAATGCGCTGTACATACATATTCAGCGCCAGCCTGGCCTCCTCATGGCCTTCATCGGCGCAGCGGATGATCTCGCGCAAATCGGAGCCCTGGCCGGAGACGCCGGCCAGCCCGCTATGCTTGTTCAGCAGCGAGTTGATCTCGCCAAGACCCAGATTCTCTTTGGCCATCACAAAGGGAATGATCGCCGGGTCGATATCGCCGCAGCGGGTTCCCATCATCAGACCTTCCAGCGGGGTCATGCCCATACTGGTATCTACAGACTTCCCGTCCCGAATGGCGGTAATGCTGGCTCCGTTGCCGATATGGCAGGAGATTACACGGGTTCCCTGGAGGGGGCGGTCGGTAATTTCGCCAAGGCGCAAGCTGACATATTTATGCGAGGTTCCGTGGAACCCGTATCTTCTGATTTTATGGCGGTCATACAAGACTCTTGGCAGTGGATACATGTAGCTCTCCTGCGGCATCGTCTGGTGAAAAGCGGTATCGAACACGCACACCATCGGCGTCTCCTCGCCCAGCAGCTGGCGGAACGCTTCGATCCCCTTCAGATTGGCCGGATTGTGCAGCGGCGCCAGCTCGATATTGCGCCTCACCGCCTGCAGCACCTCATCGTCCACCAGTGCCGAATCCGAAAAGAATTCGCCGCCATGGGCAATCCGGTGCCCTACTGCCGCGATTTCCCGCACCGAGGCGATGCACCCGTTGCCCGGATCCGTCAGCGCCGCAAGCATATGGGTGATGGCCTCCTTATGCTCCAGGACCCGCAGATCGGTCTGCGGAGGCAGCGACGGTGTATTATCCTGACGATGAATCGCCTGCTCCGTTCCAATCTCTTCAATAATTCCCTTCGCAAGCACCGATTCATCCTTCATATCAAACAGCTGATATTTCAAGGACGAGCTGCCGCTGTTAATGACCAGCACCTTCATAAACGGCTCTTCCTTTCATACGTACTTCTTTTTTAATTCAACCTCCGATTTGGCAGCGCAAGCCATAGCCTTCCGCCACATGGCGCAGACTCTCCATCTCGTCGCTTGGAGGTGGCGTCTGATGCTTCATATGGTATTCCGTACCCAGATAGGTGTATTTATTCTCGCCCAGCCGGTGAAAAGGCAGCAGATGCAGTTCCCGCACCCCCGGCAGTTCCGCGGCGAACGAGGCGATGGCGGCGATCTCATGGATGGTGTCGTTGAAGCCCGGAACGACGGGAACGCGAATGATCATCTGCGCCCCCTGCCCGGCAATCCGCCGGGCGTTCTCCAGAATCAGCGAGTTGGACTGCTGCACATATTCATAATGTTTGCTGTTCTCCACGTGCTTGATGTCCAGCAAAACCGTATCGAGCAGCGGCAGCACGTTATCCAGCACGGCCGGATTACAGAAGGCCGTGGTTTCAATCGCTGTGTTCCAGCCTTGATCCTTGCAGGCGCGCAGCAGGTTCAGAGCAAAGTCGCTCTGATAGAGCGGTTCACCGCCGGAGAGGGTAATCCCCCCGCCGGAACGCCGGTAATAAGCCTCGTCCTTGCGCAGAATGGACACAATCTCAGAGGTGCTCATCTCTTTGCCGTTCATAGTCAGCGCCCCGCTGCCGCATTCGGCGCTGCAAAGTCCGCAGGATACGCAGCTTAGGCGGTTAACCGTCACCTTCGGCTGATAGCTGATGGCCCCCGCTGGACAGACATTGGCGCAGCGTCCGCAGCTGACGCAGTTGTCCTCCTGCACCATCAACTGGCTGCCGGGAGCCTGGGTTTCGGGATTGCTGCACCAGTTGCAGCGCAGCGGGCAGCCCTTCAGAAATACGATTGTGCGGATACCTGGACCGTCATGGAGCGAGAAGCGCTGGATTTCGCTGACCATCCCCCTGGCTTCCCAAATGACTTCATTCATGGTGGGCCTCCTGATCTATATAGTTACATCGTCTGCTCCGTCCGGTTAATAATGTCATCCTGCAGTTTCTTGTCGAGTGTGGTGAAATGGGCGCTATAGCCAGCCACACGGACGACGAGGTTCTTGTATTTCTCGGGATTGCGCTGAGCCTCCAGCAGTGTATCGCGGCTGATCACATTAAACTGCACATGCATTCCCTTCTGGTCAAAAAATCCTCTGACCAACGCCGCCAGCTTCTCCAGTCCCGCCGGCCCGCTCAGCGCGGACGGATGGAACTTCTGATTGAACAGCGTACCGTTGGAGGCGATGTGATGATCCAACTTCGCCACCGAGTTGGCCGAAGCCGTAGGTCCGCTGGTATCCCGGCCGGATACCGGCGATACGCCATCGGCCAGCGGTTCGCCCGCCAGCCGTCCGTCCGCCGTTGCACCGGTAGCGGCTCCCAGCGGCACATTGGCCGAGGCCGGATACAGTCCGGGCTGGAAGGTGCCGCCGCGCGGATTGACATGCTTCTGCACTTCACGGCAGTAGACAAGTCCTACCTGGCGGGCCAATTCATCGACCTCTTCAATGTCGTTGCCGTATTTCGGCGCGGCGATCAGCCACTCGCGCAGGCGGGCGTCATTGCCTTGGCCCTGGCTCCGGCTGTTGCCGAGATCCACCTTTACATCCGCTTGCGCGCCCAACTGGGCTAACGATATTTGGTTGCCTTCCAGGAGGAACTTTTTGATCAGTTCAACAATATGCTCCTGGGTCAACGTATCCGGCGAGACGGGAGCGGGGGCTGTAGCAGCCGCCGGCCGGGCCAGGCCAAAATTGCGTTCAAGCGCTGCCTTCAGCTCCGACAACGTTGTTTTGCGCTCTTCGAAAACCACCTTCTGGATGGCGTACATGGCATCTGCTACATTGGCAATACCTACGCCCTGCGGTCCGGTGAAGTTATAAAAGGCGCCGCCTTCCTGCAGCGATTTGCCTCTGCCGATGCAGTCATACACCATGGAGGACAGGAACGGCAGCGGCGCTCTTTCCGCATGAGCATAGTCCACCGCGTTATCCGCTTGAGCCAATAGATTGACGAAATGTTCCATCTGCTTGCGGTAAGCCTCCATAATCTCATCCAGGGAGGTGAAGGAGGTGAAGTCTCCGGTGGTGATCCCGGCTTTTTTGCCATTGACGGTACCGTTGCCGATGACAAACTCCATCACCTTCGGCAGATTGAAAAATGCGGCGTCATGCCAGCCTTCGGTTTTTCCGCCCTTTTGCGGCTCGACGCAGCCGATAAGGCCGTAGTCGCGCGCATCCGCCAGACTTACGGAACGGCTGACCAGCGCGGGGATGATGACCTCATCGTTGTAATAAGCCGGGAGTCCAAGCCCCAGACGGCTGACCTCCGCTGCCTTCAGCAGCAGCTCATCCGGCGTGCGGTTCCAGACGCGGATCGAGACGGAAGGCTGCGGCAGCCTCACATGGGCCGTCGCCTCCAAGCAGGCGAAGGACAGCTCGTTGGTGGCGTCCAGCCCCTCCTCATTCTGACCGCCGACCACCAGATTCTGAAACATCGGGTATCCGCCAAAAGCTTTGCTTGAGGCTTCGTCGCGGATTTTGTTAACCTCGTTCAGCTTCACCCACAGGCAGTCCAGCAGTTCCTGGGCTTCTTCATGGCGAAGGGTACCGCGCTCGATATCCTGTTTGTAATACGGATACATGTATTGGTCAAAACGCATCGGAGACACGGAGTGCCCGTTGGATTCCACCTGGATCAGCATGTGCACGAACCAGAAGCACTGTACCGCTTCGCTGAAGCTGGATGCCGGATTCGCCGGAACCCGCTCACAATTGCGGGCAATCTGCAGCAGTTCCCGCTGGCGGACACCGTCGCTGCAGGCTGCGGCCTGATTCTTGGCCAGCTCCGCGAACCGTTTACCGAACTGGATGGCCGCTTCCGCCGAGATGATCACCGCGTTCAGAAACTGTTCTTTTTTGATATAATCCGGCAACGAACGGTCCGCCTCCGCTTTGGCCTGCTGCGCCTCCTCGATGATGCCCTTGAAGCCCTTGGACAGCACCTTTCCATAATCCACAGAAATATGGCCAACGCCGTTATTATAATAATTGCCTACCGTAAAAACTTCCGCATCCAACGCCGTCAGCGCTTCGGGAGACATGAAGGAGGTTGCCAGTTCCTGCACCGTGCGGCCGTTCCAATATTCAAAGGATTGCTTCAGCTTGCCGACCGTATCATCCGAGATCGTAAACACGTCGCCCGTTCTGCGGGCCACCGTGTCGAATTCGCTCAGCAGCCAACGGTTCGAAAATTCGGGAAAGATCTGGCAGCCTCTTGGTTTGACGGTCAAATTGCCCACGATCAGCTCTTTGTCCCGGATCACCAGCGTCATGTTCCGCAAAATATGCTCCAGCGCTTTGGCGCGGCGGATAATCATCGGAAGGTGCTCGGTTTGCTTAAAAGATTCCGTTATCAGGACCGCTCTTTCGGCTTCGATCTCCGGCGTGCCGGACATCAGGTTGTCGATCAGATGGCCGATCCGGCCGGTCACTGGTGCTGATTTGGGCATATCATACACTTTTGTCATCGTATAGCTTCCCCCTTCAGTTTGCTTTCATAATGCTTGATAAGCTGTTCATGAAACACCCGGTTAGGATGCCGGCTGGTCCTGATCCTTCGCTGACAGCACCACGGCCGGCATCGCCGGATAAAAGGGCGCGATCAGCTTATGATACACCGCCCCGCCGGCCAGTGCGCCCGCAATCGGGCCAAATACCGGCACGATCAGTCCGTAAAGATTCGAACCGAGGGCGTTCGTTCCCCAGCCGGAGAGCAGCAGCAACAAGCGCGGACCCAGGTCACGCGCCGGGTTCATCGCGAAGCCGGTGAGGTGCCCGAAGCCGATACCCAGAACGGCCACAGTCAGCCCGATGGACACAGCGGCCAGTCCCGCCCGGGGTGCGGCGCTATTGCGGCCGTCGGTTACGGCCAGGATCACCAGCATAAGAACGGCGGTAATGATGAGTTCGATCAGACCGGCTTGCAGCAGGGACAGCCCGCTTTGCGGGAAGGTACTGAACATACCGGCCGTGGCCCGGCCGCTGGCCGTACTACGAACAATCCCCGCCCCCTGCTCATAAGCAAGGATCATATTGCGGTAGATCGCATACACAGTCGCTGCCCCGGCAAATGCGCCGAGGATCTGCGCCGCAATATAAGGAATCACTTTGCTGCGCCGAAATCCGCTCCAGACGGCCAGACTGATCGTCACCGCCGGATTGAGGTGCGCACCCGAGATATGACCGGCGATATAAACACCGAGCATGACCGCGAACCCCCAGGTTAGCGTCAGTTCCGCCCAGGTGATGTCCGAACCCCCGGCAACCAGCGAGACCACAGCCGCGAGGCCGATAAACAGAAAGATGAAGGTTCCAATGAACTCCGCGAGGCATTCGCCGAGCAGCGTCTTTTTCATGGCTCACTCTCCTATAGGTCGTTCAAAAAGTCATCTTTCGATCACGAAGCAGTAACAAGGGAGCTTATCCGGCGTCGAATCTTGAATTCAGCCGGGCCTTCCGTTGCTCACGTACCCATAACGTACGCTCCGCTACTCAGTCCCTAGCTTCATCCAACCTTCTCGGTGCTCCAAACCTGACTTTTTGAACCTTCATTGTATACAAGTTTTGTTAGCATCACTTCTTATCATCACTATGGCAAAACTCTCATTGAACAGACTTCGGTAAAACTCGCCTTACTAAGCGCTAATACACTGTACGAAACAGTTGCTCCAGTTGCTGAACATTGACCTCGCGCGGATTGGTCGCGGTGCATTTATCCTTCAGCGCCGTCTGGATCAGCGCGGGCAGGAGCGCTTCATAAGCGTCCCGGTCGATGCCGGCCGCTTCCAGCGACGCCGGTGTGCCGGTCAGCTTCTGCAGCGCCCGCACCGCCGAAATCAGGCTGGCCACTCCCTCCGCCACCGTTGCCGCCGGGAGGTGCAGGCGATGGGCCAGCTTGCAATAGCGCGCCGCCGTCCGGCTCTCACCGCCGCTCTCCAGGTCAGCGTTATATTCGATAATGTAGGGCAGCAGCACGGCGTTCGCCCGTCCATGCGGCAGATGAAAAAGCCCGCCCAGCGTATGTGCCATGCTGTGGGTAATGCCCAGCGCCGCGTTCGTAAACGCCATGCCTGCCAAACAGGAGGCATTGTGCAGGCGCTCCCGCGCCTCCAGATCGTCGCCGCTGCGATAGGCGCGCAGCAGATAATCAAAGATCAGCTCGACGGTCTTCTCGCAGAGCGCATCCGTATAATCGGAATGCTCGCTCGATACATAAGCTTCGATGGCATGCGTGAGCGCATCGATGGCGGTATCGGCGGTAATCTGCGGCGGCACGGTTCTCAGAAAGGCGGCGTCCAGGATCGCCACATCCGGGATGATATCCTGTGAGACGAGCGGAATCTTCGTGTCGCCGAGCGTCATGACCGAATAGGAGGTCACTTCCGATCCGGTGCCGCTTGTCGTCGGAATGGCGATGAACAACGGCTTGCCGCCGTCATCCGCATTTCCGGCAAACGTACGGGCGAACAGCAGAATGCTTTTGGCCGCGTCAATGGTAGAACCTCCGCCCAGGGCAATAATCAGGTCGGGACGGAAGGCCTGGTATTCCTTCACTCCGGCGGCCACCACCTCAACAGGCGGATCAGGCTGTACGCCGGTGAAGAGCCGGTAATCCTCCACACTGGTCTTCAGAATATGAATTACTGTATCCGCGAACCCGGCCTGCACCATAAAAGGATCGGTAATGACCAGCGCCCGGCGGTTATCGAGCAGCGTTAAATATTCAAGCGCGCCTGAATCAAAATAGACTTCCGTCTTTACACAAAAACGGTTCATTCCTCTGCCTCCGTTCCACGTCATTCATCGGTCTGCAAATCGTCCACAATCCCGACAATGGACATATCTGCGGATAAGCGGATGTCCTCATACATGGAACTGCCCCAGTCAATCAGTACCAGGTCACCGATTCCCGCGCCAACCATATCAATGGCGACGAACACATCATCACTAGTAATTCTGCGCTTTTCGTCCACTGATTTGATCATAAGCAGCTTGGCGCCGACCAGCTTCTCGCATTTCTGGGTAGAGACGATCTTGCCGATGACTGTAGCCAGATGCATGCCGTGATTCCTCCCTTATCCCATCAGTTGCCGCAGCAGCTGTTGCACGATCGCTTCCAGTTGGGCCTCATTCATTGCTGTCGGCGCTGTCGGCGCCGCCGGTGCTGCCGATACCGCCGCTGCCTCAGCCGTCACCTGCTTTGCCGCGCACACCGGCACAGGCTCCCGCAAATCCTCCATCTCGCGCACACCATAGGCTAAGCGGCGGATGTTCAGCAGGTTCATTGGGCCAATGTTATCCGATGTGGAGCTGCCGCCAACCGCACCGCAACCCAATGTCATGGCCGGAGGAAGATTCGTGGTTGCTCCAATGCCGCCCAGCGCTGCCGGAGTATTAACAAGCAGGCGTGACACCTGCTTGTGGAGCGCAAACTCCTGGATCACGGCTTCATTGCGCGAATGAATCGTCATGGTATGGCCTTTGCCCTCCCCTTCCAACAGCTCCATGCAGCGCTCGCAGGCCGATTTCCAATCTTCTGCCTCATAAAAAGCCAGCACAGGCGCCAGTTTCTCACGGGAATAAGGATTGCTGCGGGAAACGGTCGTCTGTTCCGAGATCAGCACCCGGCTTCCGGCCGGAATGCTAAAGCCGGCCATCGCCGCCAGCCTCTCCGGCGACTTGCCGACCGCCTGCGGATTAATCGTGCCATTGCCCCGCAGCAGGAAGGAGCCCAACTGGGCCGATTGCTCGCTGTTCAGGAAGTAGGCTCCTTGCCGCAGCAGTTCTTGTACAACCTGCTGTCTGCTCTCCTTCTCCACCACAATCGATTGCTCGGAAGCGCAGATAACCCCGTAATCAAACGTCTTGCTGTCGATAATCTGCTTAACCGCGCGCGGGATATCCGCCGACCGCTCTATGAAGGCTGGGCCATTGCCCGGGCCGACACCGATGGCAGGCGTGCCGGAGCTGTAAGCCGCCTTCACCATCGCTTCCCCGCCGGTGGCCAGGATAAGCGAGGTGTCGCGGTGCTTCATCAGCTCGCTGGTGCCCGGCATGCTGAGAATAGACAGGCAGCCCAGAATGCCTTCAGGCGCTCCCGCCTGCACCGCCGCAGAGGAGAGAAGGGCCACCGTCTCGCTAATGCAGCGGCGTGCGGACGGATGAGGCGAAAAGACGATAGCGTTGCCTGTCTTCAGTGCCAGCAAGCTTTTGTAAATCACCGTCGAAGTTGGATTGGTCGATGGAATCAGCCCGGCGATCACACCGACCGGTACGGCGATATCCACGATCTGATCGGTTTCATGGATGGCAATTACACCGACGGTCTTCATGTCCTTAATATGCCGGTACAGCTGTCTGCTGGCGAATGTATTCTTAATGACCTTGTCTTCCCAGCGGCCAAATCCGGTCTCCTCGTGGGCCATTTGGGCGAGCTTGACGGCGGACTGTTCCGCAGCCGCGGCCACCTGCGCTACAATGTGATCAATTTGCTCCTGACTGTAGCTTTGCAGAACCTTCTGGGCTTGCTTGGCGGCTGCGAGAATGACGCGAACCTCCTGTATGGATTGCAGATCATGATCCAGAATCTTCATTGCCGTTTCCTCCTGCTTCTTATGCTTGTTGCTCACTTACTTTTTCAGAAAACGGAGCTCTATCCTGCGAGCTTCCAGCAGCTCACGGGCCAGCGGTGTGATGATAGCATCCTCCCGTGCGCTCAGCGTCCCCCCTGGAATATGTTGCACATCGGCTAGAGTAATGACCGAATCCGGCAGATGGATGGCGTTCGGCGGATTCAGATCGGCTGGCCTTCCGCTGCCTGGCGAAATGCCGGCTGCAGGGGCTCTCTCCGGCTGCAGTCCATGCGTGATCAGCGTTTCACGGAACTCTGCGAGTGTGACTACCTTGACGCCAAAGTCCTGCAATGTACGCTCATAACCCAGCAGCATCCTGTTGTACACCGCGTTGCCGCCCATCCCGGCGGCGGCCTGCACGATATGTAGCGGATCATAGCCGTCACGGACCGCAATGATCTCCTTGCGCAGCATGATCGCCGCGGCGATGCCGGCGGTAAGCGGGCTGTCGGCGATGCCAAGCGCGATCTTGCTTAATGCGCCCCGGGTGGCGAGCGGAATCAGCACCAGCTCCGCCTCGCGCAAGGCTTGCTCGATTTCGGCCAGCCCGCTTAATCTGCGCGCGGACAACCGGGACAGCAGCGTCTCATCCAGCGGGGGCAGGCCGGGGCTGTCATCGATGACGAGACTGTAGCGGTACAGCGGATAATCCGCCAGTATCCTGGCTACACAGTCTTCGTTCACTGTGCCTCCGCTGAGGAACACAACAACTCTCCTGCTCAGTGCGGGCAGCAGCGACTCCAGCATCTGGCGGATTAAGGCTTCGGTGTTCAATACGGGCCGTCTCCTTTCGCACTCATCGCGATGCCGATCGGGGTAACCAGCAGCGGATTATCCGGCTTCCTTACACGGAGCGAGGTGTATTTGGCGAAGACATCCTCGATCCCCTGCAAGCAGCAACTGCCTCCTGCCAGATATACCGTTTCGATATCCTGCGGAATGTAGCTCATTGCAATATGGGCCATTTTCTCAATCACCGGCTGCACGATGGGGGAGAGCATACGCTGCTGCTCAGGGTCATGCTTCAATTGCTCCGCCACCGCAAAATCCACATCCAGGTTCCCGGAGATCACCAGTGTCATATGCACGCCGCCTGTGGGTTCATCGGCGGAAGCCGCTACCTCGCCGTTCCTGATAATGGAGATGCCGGTTGTGCCGCCCCCGATGTCCACCACTGCGCCACTTCTTACCCGCAGCACCTTCGCTGCCGCCTCAGGCTCATCAATCACTTGAATCAACCGGAAGCCGGCAGCCTCGACCACATTCGTAATCACCTTCACGTTGCCGGGCGATATTCCCGGCGGAATAGCCGTAGCCGCTTCGTGCAGCACCGTGCCGAGGCGCCGCTCCAGACGCTTCTTCATTTCTTGCAGCAGCGTAACCGCACGAACGTATTCAACCACAATTCCATCTCTCACCACATGGGCTTTCTCCAAAGCCCCGCCTACCGGCCGGTCTTCCTGGTCAAGCACCGTTATCACGACATTCGAGGTGCCCAGGTCTACGCCGACCTTATAGGGCAGCTTAAAAACTTTATCTTCAAAAGGCCGTGAACCGTCCATCGCCAGCTCCATTTCACGAACCAGTAGATTGACCCGCTCCATGCCGTGCTCAGCGCCCATAGGCTTCACCCTTGCCGCACTGCGGTGATCCGAACGGTGTCTCCGTTCTTCACCTCCGCCGCATTTGCCTCGTCGGTATCGATATGCATCTCCAGCACGAACTCGCGGCCCGCGCGGATACGTACATCATGAAACATAATTTTCTTGCCTGAGTCCGCCGACTCTACAGTGACTGAATCGCCGTTCTTCACCCCAAACCGGGCTGCATCCTCTTCGCTCATATGAATATGGCGTTTGGCGCAGATCGTCTTACTGTTCATCACCAGCATGCCTTTGGGTCCTATCACACACAAGCTCGCAGAGCCTGCCGTATCTCCCGAGTCGCGGACAGGAGGGTTGATTCCGAGCGCAAAAGCATCGCTGCGCGAGATTTCGATCTGGCTGGACGGCCGCAGCGGCCCCAGCACACGAACGCACGGAAAGCAACCTTTGGGTCCGGCGATACAGACAGTTTCCGAAGCGGCGAATTGACCGGGCTGCTTCAGATTGCTTTTGACCGTCAGCTCGTGGCCGGCTCCAAACAGCACCTCCATATCCTGGCGGTCCAGATGGATATGGCGGGCGGAGATTCCAACCGGAATGCTATAGCTGCGGTCCTTTACTTTAAGCGTACTCGCGATTTCCGCCGCAAGACTTTGTACCAGCTGATTATTCATGTCCATTATGGTTGACCATCCTTGTTTCTTTTGACTGGGCGCGGCCGGTGGTGCAGACAGAGAGCGGCCGGCTGGCCTTTCATTCTCCCGCATAGCGGATCGCCGCACAGATTGCAGCTGACCGCAGTCCGCTCTAATCGCTCCGCTTGCTGCTCTTGCTGTGGTACTGGCGGCTTTGACTGCGGTTCCTGCTGCAACTCCCGATCCGCAGCTTCGCCCCATGGCGCCTGTTCCGTTTCCGGATTCGCTACAGTTTCCCCGCCTGCAGACTCATCCGCATTGGGTTCTTCAGCATCAGACTCGTTAAATTTCGTTACTTCTTCCTCTGCAACAGGGCTGTCACGCCGACCGGCAGCAGACTCTGCTGTCTCTTTCTCCCCGCACGCCGTTTCCTCCAGCGGCTCTACAGGCTTCTGTTCCGCTCCCGGCTCGGTGAATACGGTTTCAGGAGAATGGACCAGCCGGCTGATCCCTTCCGCCGGGCGGGCAATGACCATCGCCGCTATAACCGTCCCCAGCTTGCCGGCGCTGCTCTTCGCTCCCTCGACCGCAGCTTTGACCGCACCCACATCTCCGGTAATTTTGACCACGATCCGCCCGTCCCGCGCTTTCTCGTAGCCCAGCAGCTTGACATGGGACGATTTCACACAGGTATCGGCCGCCTCCAGCGCCGCCGGATAACCGATCACCTCAATCAGTCCAAGGGCATTCCCATTCACAGTAGCCACTCCTTCAACGTTTTACCTGTATGCTTGTGCCGCTCTACAGATTGGATTGTGTCATCGATACCGGGTTGTGGCCCATCGATTTCAGTACGCTTACACCCACATCGCGGGCGGAGATCACCGCCTGGCGGACCGCGCCGGAATCGCCTGTAATCGTGACGATAATTTCATTCGAATGGGCCGTACCTTTATCCGGGCTGGCATAGGTTACAATTTCCACATTGGCTGTTTTGAGCGCGGTATCGGCCATCAGCAGGCCAATCGCAGCCGGAGCACCGACTAAAATGCCGAAGGACTTGCCCGCCGGGGCGCCAAAAGCTTTCTCCAGCGCCAGACTTGCACGCGCTGTATAATGGAGCTCCACATGTCCGGCATCGCAAGGATAGACATCGCCGAAGGTGCGCGGCAGCTCTTTGAGCGCCACTTCCACCGCCCGGCGGGAGTCGGAGACATCCTCCGAGGCAAAAATAATGGTGCAGCCGTGTCCGGCCCCGCCCTTGGTGTCCCGCGCCAACTCAATCGAGACCACTTCCGTGTTGGTCGCCTTCACCGCTTCGTCGGCAGCCATAATTTGCGGGCCTGCCCCGGTGCGCGAGCTGATGATGCCGATAGAACGGTATCTCGGGTCCAGGCCCATGCTCTCATGCAGATGGCGGTCCAGATTGGCGATCACCAGGCCCACGGTATCCCCCATGGCTGAGCCGACATATTCCGTTATCGCGTTATACTGGCTTGTCACGTCTTGTTCCCTCTTTTCCGTATACTGTTGGTTGTTCAGCGGAAGGCCTGCGGCAGCACCGGCTGCCGGGGCGGAAGGCACACCCCCGGGGCTTGCCTGGGCGACCGCTTCAATCACCTGCTTCAGAATCGCTTCATCCATACGCTCACCCCGATTTTATTGTTCAGACAGCTTTGGCAAAATTTTCTCAACGTCCATATGCGGTCTTGGAATCACATGTACCGAAATGACCTCGCCTACCCGTTTCGCGGAAGCTACTCCCGCATCCGTTGCCGCCTTGACAGCGCCTACATCTCCTCTGACCATAACGGTTACCAGACCGGAGCCGATTTTTTCATAGCCGATCAAGGTCACATTCGCAGCCTTTACCATTGAATCGGCTGCTTCGATTGCGCTGACCAGCCCTTTTGTTTCAATAAGTCCGAGTGCTTCCTGCCGCATAATTTTGCGCACCTCCATAGATATTTGAACTTGCGTTTTCATCTCCATTGTACGAAGAACGGGGCCGCAAATATTTGACTTTAACCACGCGAAACAGGATTATTACGACTCGCTGCTTTGTACTTTAATGACATGGCAAAAAATTACATGTAGTTAATATGCAATAATTGATTGCGCTTACAAATAAGCTGTGGCATAATCCCACTATCTTGATAGCTGCCCCCTTGCCGGAGGAGCAGGTTCGGTGAAAGCGCGTGTTCAAACCTTTGAAAGGAATGGCGATACCATGTCCGAAGTGATTCAACTTGCCGACATTATCGAAGTGGAAGCATTCAAGAGCATACAGGAGAAGCTGGCCAAAATCGTGATGTTTCCCGTTATTACGATCGATGCAGAAGGTAATCCGATGGGCGCGTGGAGCAATTTCTCCCCGTTCTGCAAGCTGGTGCGTTCTTCCAGCGAAGGAGAGCGGAGATGTATCAGCTGCGACTATGAGGCAGGGAAGCTGGCGATGAAACACCGCAAACCGCAAATCTACCGCTGTCATCTGGGTTTGCAGGACTGTGTGGCGCCGATCATTGCCGAAGGTTATTTTCTGGGGGCGGTGCTGGGCGGGCAAGTGCTGACGGATGAAGCGGACCGTGCGAAAATTGACGCCGAGCGCATCTCCGTTGAATTCGGGCTGCCGCTGCAGAAGGTACGGGAGGCGATTGGGCAGATTCCGCTCGTCAGCCGCCAATACCTGGAGGATTCGGTCAATTTCGACACCTTTGTTGCAAACTATATAGCCGAGATCAGTATGAAAAAAATGGTGCAGGAGCAATTTCTCAAGGAAAGCCGCGAGAATCTGCTGCTGGAGCGGAAAGCCAAAACGATGGAGTTGAAGCAGCTTCAGGCACAGATTAATCCGCATTTTCTGTTCAACACACTGAACACGATCGCCCGTATGGCCCTGATCGAAAATGCCCCGGAAACCGAAGAACTGATCTACAACCTCTGCGACCTGCTGCACTACAATCTGAAGAATGTGGAGGAATTCCCCAAGATCCGCGCGGAAATCGAGTCGATTAAAAAATATCTCTACATTCAGACCCTGCGCTACAGCGACCGGATTCAATATGAGATTAAAGTCGATCCTGAGATTATGGATTACCGCATCCCGTCGATGGTGCTGCAGCCTTTGGTGGAGAATGCCTTCATACACGGACTGGAGCAGAAGCGCGACGGCGGCACCGTGCGGATCAGCGGCTGCCGAACGCCGGATAACCGGATTGTCATCACCGTTGCGGATAACGGGAGAGGCTTTAATCCGGATATTCTGCGTGCGTTCGCCAACTGGGATAAGGACAAAGGCACACATACGGGGATCGGACTGTTCAACACGCATGAACGGCTGCGCGGCTATTTCGGCAAATCGTACGGCCTAAGTATCCGCAGCGAGCCGGATGTCAGCACCTTGGTCCATATCACCCTGCCCTGCTTGAGGGAACATCTGCCGATCCGAATGGAGGATGAACATTTGTGATTAAACTGATGATTGTTGAGGATGAGCCACTGGAGCGAATGGCGCTGCGCAAAATCATTCAAAGGCTGCCGCTGGACCTGGAGGTGGTGGAGGATGCGCTCAACGGCGAGGAGGCGGTCCACAAGGTACAGCTGTTGGGGCCGCAAATTCTGCTGATGGATATCCGCATGCCCGAGAAAAACGGGCTGGAGGCCCAGCAGCAGATTATCCACAGATTCCCACAGACGAAGACGATTATTCTGACGGCCTACAGCGATTTCCAATATGCCCGCGAAGCACTGCAGTGTGGGGTTATTGACTATCTCCTGAAGCCAGTGCCGCCCCACCAGCTCAAATCTGCGCTCGATAAGGCGATCCTGTCCTTGAATCAGGGCGAAGCTATGGACGCAGAGACTATCCCTGCCGCTCCCAAGCCGGACGAAGATCTGATTAAGACGGCACTGCGATATATTGAACGGCACATTACCAGCGAACTGACTTTGTCTGAGGTTGCCGCCTTCATTCACCTGAATCCGCAATATTTCAGCCGCCTGTTCAAAAGCCGCACCGGGGTCACCTTTACCGAATACGTCTCCGTGCAGAAGATCAACCGGGCCAAGGATATGCTGCTAAACAGCAACCTGCCGGTCTACCGGGTGGCGATTGATCTGGGGTTCTCGGACGCGGCCTATTTCTCGCGTGTCTTCTTCAAATATGAACAGCAGACTCCGCTGCAGTTCAAGAAGCAGGCCGAGCGGACTCTGCGCGAGCGCACAAGAAGACAGTAAAGCAGCAATTCCCCCGTGATTGGAGAACCGCTGTTTCCAAGTTTATTTACTGGCGCGCCGTCATCATAATTCCTTTTTTCGTAATCACGTAATTATCGGGCAGGCAGGTGGTACCAAGATGATTGCGGCAGCGGCCGTAAAGCTCCTTAAGATCCAGCTGAAAATCGCCGCGCGGCCGTTTCGGCTCCTTGATCCCCCAGTTTTCCATGCACTCCAGAATCAGCCGCTGCGTCTGCGGGTACATGCTTGCGGCCTCAAGCAGGCAGCCGACGCTCCCTAAACGAGTATTTTCGTCATATTTCGGTTTCAGCTTGAACACAAGGTCCGTCACTAAATGCCACAGCCAGATCCGGCAGGTTTTGTCGCTATCCGGGATCGGGGAGTCAAAAAAGCCCTTTCGCAAGGCCGCCCATAAAGCCAGCAAACTGTTGCCGGCCAGTTCGGGGGTTTTATAATTATGAAAATTCGTCAGCAGCGCGTTGATTCGTCCGGAAATGTCGATCCCCCGCTCCGCCAACCTCCACCAGATGCGGCATTTCAGTTCTTCCGTTTGCGTATCGCTGTAAAATTGGGACAGTATCAGCTTCAGCGCTTCCTCAGGCAAAGCAACGCCTATAGCGAGCAGTTCATCCACGAGCGCGGCGGCCCGGAACTGAACATAAAGTTCGGTGTCCGTTTTGTCGGCTGCCTTTTTCGCGATATGCATGAGACGCGCCGCAGGGACAATATACGCCACGAAAGCAACGCCGTCCGCCCGCAAGCTTTCATAAGCCACTTCCAACAGGTCGGCCGTAAGCTCGGAGTCCTTTAATTCGGCGATAAAACCCGAGCTTCCATCGATCTGCCCGGCCCCTGCCAAACGATCCGCGATCCAGAGAACCGCGCCTTGCGCTTCGCCGGACGCGAGCATCTCTTCAACCAGCCTCTCTTTCCGCTCTTGGCGCTGCTCCTGGCTCGCTGCGGCAAAAGCCTGCAGCTTCCCTTCCATCGGCTTCTCTTCGGACATCATCGTTCTCCTTTCAGAATTGCGATTTATTAGAATAAGCGGCCCGGCCGCGTGCTGTACCGCTCGTCTACTCGTCCTCTTCTTCCAGACAGCTTTGGATAAAAGAAAACAGACTGTCCGCTTCCACGGAACGGTTCCCCCAATCATGCCAGAAGTAGAGCACCTGTCCAGGACGGCCCGCTTCCGCCGGGTCCATGTCCAGGCACAGATAGTCCCCGCCGCCGTTCGACGCGATCGGAATCCACTTGTCATTCCATAACAGCGGCTTGATTTCTTGCCCAATGTCCGGCTCCATTTCATCCGGATCAAACTCTTCCCGCAGGAAGTTCCAATTTTCCACAATTTCCTCAAGCGGGCTGAGCGTCAAATTCCTCACGAACGGTTCAGATTCCAGATCCCAGCCCTGCCCATTATGTACTAGATAGAAAGCTTTCATTTCTTCGGGAAGCTTCAAACCAAGCGCCTTCTCGGCATTCTCGAACTCCGCTTCGCCGGCCCCGGGCCGCAGCTTTAGCGCTTCCTGAAAACCGGCATCCTTAGCCGTTCCCTTTTCAATAATCAAACTCCATAACCGTTCTGCTTGTTTTAACAAGTCGAAGCCCTCCCTTTCAGATATACCAATATATACCGGCGCCAATGTCGAAATCAAACTAGAATCTGCTACAATAAGTTTAGTATACAGAGAAATGATAGGGGAGTCGAAATTGAAAATACTTCGGGAACATCGCTGGGATTTGACGGAAACGGAAGCCATTCAACTGCAGCGGGAACTGGCCGCAAAAGTAATACGGCAGGATGCATTTTCTGAACCAATCCGTTACATTGCCGGTGTAGACGTAGCTTATAGCGAACAAAACGACCGCTTAATCGCTGCGGTTGTCATTTTGGAAGCAGATACTCTGAAGCCTGTGGAATCTGCAGTCGTTGAAGATACCGTTCACTTTCCTTATGTGCCGGGGCTGTTTTCCTTCCGGGAGCTTCCACCAATCATCAAGGCATTTGAGCGGATCGTCACTCCCCCGCAGCTAGTCGTATGCGACGGCCAGGGGTTGGCCCACCCCAGACGGTTCGGATTGGCCTGCCATTTAGGCGTGCTGTACGATCTCCCCGCGATCGGATGCGGGAAGACCAGACTTTGCGGCGATTATACGGAGCCGGAATTGCACAGAGGCGCCTTCTCCCCGCTCACGGACGGGCGTGAAGTGATCGGACATGTCCTCAGAACGCAGCGCAATATCAAACCGATCTTCGTATCGGTTGGCCACCGGATATCCTTAAGTACAGCTTGCGAGTGGATCTTAAAGCTGGCGCCCAAATACCGTTTGCCGGAAACGACCCGGTTGGCCGATCAACTAGTGAAAAAGACGATGGCGGAATAAATCTCCATTAAGACTGCTTATTTTTGTTCGTATAATTGAGGTATGCGGTGCGATATGCTAAAAGAGCCGGGGGCCACCGGCTTCCTGCACAAAAATTCACATCCCTAGCTCTTCAATTTTTTTATTCAACGTATTCACTTGGTACATTTCTATTACCTTACCCGCTTCGTCTTTTCTATTCACGATCTCGACTTCCGGGCCGGCTGCTAGTTCTTCGTTCCATTCCGCACTGCTGTTAAGCTCTAGAAGTCTCGTATCCTTCAAATGCAAATAATCCTTGGTAAGCTCGAGAGGATCGTATCGTTTTAATCCCTGATAAGGATCCCTAACGAGTATTCTCTCCTTATCATATACTTCATTCAACTCATCAATCGCTTGCTCCAAGCTTAGCCGAATATGTATTTCATTTTCTAAAAATGTAACGGTTCCCTTCCCCTTTCCCGCGTCATCATCAAATATAAAATCAGCCTTGTTGTCCACCAACTGAAAATCAGCCGTTGAATCCGTCACTCTGCCAGGATTATATAAGAATATACTAATAGTCCCTTCATTTTCGCGATTTTCATTCATGGATATATCAATGCTATTTAGACAATCACTGCACGTATATTGATTAAAATCTTTATCCGTCCATGATCCCTGATAATTTTGCAATTCTATTTTTGCCGGAGCTTTGGGCTCAACAACCATATTTTCTTTGCTTCGGTCTGCATCACATGCAATCAACAATATTAGCAAAAACAAACCGCATATTAATTTGTATTTCATCCGGTTTAAACCTCTTTCTTAATATATGCTAATTTTCACATCACTACATCCTGAAATCCCACTTCAATGACATTTCCTTTCATGAGCCGCACACCTACCCCATTTTCTTCATCCCAAGTACAATTAAACGTTAGTCCGATTTCGTAGAATTCAAATAGTTCGGGGTATTTAACGATAATTCCATCTAAAGTTATTTTCTCAAGAAGTTGATCAGTTGTTTCTAGTAAAGGGTAATCTTCATTAAATCCAACATCATAACCAAGCTCTTGTCTTCTTTCTATGTAATAGTCCAAAATCGGCTGCAACACGCGGTGTTGTATGTTCTCCCAGTCACGCATAAGCAAGGTATAGACCTCATATTGTTCTTCCCCAAACTTACCATCCTCATCTCCATCAACTATAAGGGCTATTTCGGTTTGTTTCCCCAAAAAATCAATAGTCATGTCTTTTGACCAAATATAATTAAATTCGAGCTCGCCAAAAATCGGGTCGTCTATGATCACTTCAAAATCTCCTTTCTGTATTTTTATATTGTATATGACCAATACGGACTCCAGCAAAAATAACAGCCCTTCCGCCCCATACGGGAAGCGAAAAGGCTGTGGCAATTTCTCCATCGCATTATTGGATTTTTTGGGGTCATTAATTGGACAATGGGACATTCTCCGCCACTGGTGCGGGTTCAAACGCTTTGCGATTCGTCCACCCCACAACAACAGCAATTGCGCTAACCGCAGCCGCCAATAGATATATCGACGCCACGCCAAAGAGATCCGCAACGATACTCATCGCCATTAAGGAGATTCCGTAAATTAAACTTAAAACCGTGTACTGCGCGCTGAACACTTTGGGCAACAACAGCGGGTCAACACTCCTTTGCGCCAACGTTCTTCTGCAGATATTGGACATCTCTGTCATCGGGCCGGTCAGAAACATAATGAGCAGAGCTATGATAGGCACGGTATTAACGGCGTATAATGCTGTAATTGCCGCGTAACCGAAAGTTCCAAAAAGCAAGGCTGCAACTATTTTATTTTCCAACCGTTTTACCAACATGATTAGGACAATGCCGCCTAGTACCGACCCGCCAAAATAACTCGCGTTGATATAACCCCACCACCGTTCGCCTTGTTTTAAGACATCGATCACGAAGACGAGCATAAAGGAACCGGCCCAGACCGCCCCTCCAAATTGTTCGGTGGCATCCATAATCAGCAGTGAGCGGAGCCTTCTCGATTCCCAAAGGAGCACCCAACCTTCCTTCAGCGCCCGCCAATCCGAGGACTCGGCAACGTTATGCTTCCGCCCGCTTCTCATGCTCCATACGGACGTTCGCAAAGTCTCGGTTGGATCCGTAACAAAAATAGTGAATATCATAGCTAATCCATAACAAACCGCTACGATTCCAATAACGGTGAGCGGTCCGACAAAGGACAGCAGAATTCCGCCAAAGGCCCAACCGGCAAACTGGACGACTTGATCGGATGTGGAAATCAGCGTATTCGCCTTCATCAACCCGCTGTCATCCACCAACCGGGGAACCAAAGCATTGCGTGACGGTGTTGACCAGCCGTCAAGAAATGATAAAAGCAAAACAATAATGAGGATAAAAATCAGGTTCGGTCCACTGGATTGATCAAACCATAGATATACCGTCAGGCAAGCGAAAAGAACAAACTGCCCCATTTGCGAGATGAACAACAAAGCAGGCAACCTGAATCGGTTGATCAAAAGCGGGGCAAAAAAACCGCTGATCAGACGCGAAATGACCGTGATAAACGGGATTAACGTAGTCACAATAATCGAGCCGCTAGTATCCAACACCAATATCGTTAAAGCTAGCGTATATAACAAATCGGCCATGTTGGAGACGGTTTGCGTACTCCATAAATAATAAAAGGATTTATGATACATGCCGGAACCTTCTTTGCCTAATTCTTTTTCTTATGAATTTTTAAATCCCCACTGTATTTATAAATTAAAGACGGGCTGTCTATGATATGATTTTGCAAAGTTTTGGCTACGGTATTTTCGCTTTGAACCGCGTAACAGTACTGGCAGTTAAACCTGCACGTATTGTACACGCCCACGTCTACCGCTGCGGTGCAAAGACAGGTATCCCGCTGATTCTTATCTTTGGCATAGGCCAGATCCCGCCCGATGATGCTTGAAAGGAGCCGGGCGTCAATACATCTGCCGTGACGAATTCCGCAGTGATCCAAATCGGCGGCTTCCGAGCAAGTCTCTACTGAAATACCGCGAGCGGCTCCAATGCGGCTTATGTTCGCGGCAAATTCGTCCAGTTGTTCTCTATAATCGGGCAAAGTAATATCGGTACATAACACCGCATGGTTTTGCTGCAGTTTTTTGAATCTCGCCACCGTTTTCCCGTAATAATCCATAAAACTTATCACCAATCGATGGGTGTACCCTTCCAGTTGAGCGGCCAAGCATTCCAGGCGTTCAAGATGGTACTCCGCCGGGGTGACATTGCTGATGATGATCGGATCGTATCTCCAGATGACCCGGTTGGCCCCAAGCCGCTCGCTTAACTCGCGGAAATAGTCTACGCGGCTCGCAGCGGGGGGCAAATTAGGCTCAAAAATTTCCGGGTAATCATTTAGTGTGTATTGAAAATAGTACATGTAGCCTTTATCGTCCAATTGTGACAAGTGCCTTATGAACGGTTTGGGATTTTTAGTCCAAAACACCATGCCGTCCACATCTTCGGGCAATAAGCTAAAGGCCGTTACCTGCTTATAATTAAACGGATTCACCCGGTGAAAATACCCTTCGGCAATTCTGCGCATAAACCAATCTCCGAAAAAGGCCGGGATATCCGTTCTTCTGCTGGCGCTAATAATCAACTTCGCTCACCTGCGGTTCATTATAAATTTTAAGAATACCGACAAACAGTAAAGTTGGAGCAATCTTACCTGTTGAAAAAACTTGGGGGAGTACTAACGGAAAAAAATGTCGCTATTTCTGCGATATCCCCATTTCGACTAAAATAAAGGAAAATTATGTCGCTATTTTCTTGAATTGCAAGGAAATGGCTGTTTTTCGCACCTTTCAATGGACAATAAGGGCAAAAAATGGCGCTAATGGGGATGAACATCGTCTACTTTTGAAAATAAGATCATAAAGTTCCGCTATTTTTGAAGGCTGGGGATTTTTCAGCTTAACACTACAAGTAGCTGGTTGAACGCTTTCATTTTATCAAATAATGCAGCCATAACAAAGAAAAGGCTTGCCTACTTAACTATCAAGTAGAAACAAGCCCTTTGGTAAAGGATATTTTGCGTCCTGTGGATCCCCGCTTAGGAAAGCAGCGGGATTCTGTCCCGGTAGCGCTCGATCAGCCGCCGGTTGTGATCGTCGGCGCCGTCGATATTGCCGCTTAAATAAACGGGCGGCTCGTAGCCCCGCTCGATCATATAGCGAATCGCCTCGGCAAAGATGCCGTTGAGGATCGCCGCCCCGATCACCGTCGAGGTCGGCGTGAACGGCGTCGCCAAGTCCGGATGGGTCAGTACGGCGTCGCCCTTAGCCGAGTAATTGTCGATGACGAGATCGACGGAATTGAACAAATGCTTGCCGCTCACGTGCCGGGACGGCTGGCTTTGCGAATATTCCAGCGAGGTGATGCCAATCGTGAACGCGCCCTTCTGCTTGGCGATTTGCGCCGCGTCGACCGGAACCGGATTGCGGCCGGAGGTCGACAGCACGAACATCACCTCGCCCGGCCGGATATCCTGCCCGTGCATGAACTCCCCGGCCAGCCCGTTCTGGCGTTCCAGCTCGGAGGAACGGACCGCTCCCTCATGCAGCATCAGCTTTTCCACGAAAATCGGACAAATCGGCACCAGCCCGCCGGCCCGGTAGAACACTTCCTCGGTCAAAATATGCGAATGCCCGCAGCCAAACAGATGGATGATGCCGCCGTCCATAATCGTTTCGGCCGTCTTGCGGGCCGCCTGGCCGATTTGCTCCGCCTCCCGCTCCTCGACTTGCTGCAAAATGCGGCGGATATGGTCAAAATAAGTATGCAGCATCGGCAATCACTGCTCCTTCCCGCTTTGTAATCGCTGCTTGGCGCCCTCGATCATGGCCGTCATCGTGTTCAAAGTCGCTTCAATGACCGCTTCGCCCTTTTCCTTGGTGGCGATCGCCGCATTGCCAAGCACGGCCGTCGCGGTGAATTCCTCCCAGGGCGTCGGGGTGCAGTCGGCCTCGATCCCGATGTTCGGAACGTCGTTCAGCGCCTTGTCCATGTTCACATACTCGCCGGCCAAATAAAGCATATACGAGGTTTCCAGCTCGCAGGCGTGAAAATAGGAAGCGTGCGAAGCCGGGGTTTCCCGTACCCGCTCGATCGCCTGCTTTGACCCGGGATAAAAGAAATAATACACTTTCAGCTCCGGGTAATCTTTGTAGAGCAAACGGGCCGCCTCCTTCAGCGCCACCGCGTTGCCGAGATGCCCGTTCAGCATCACGTAAATGCGCAGGCCCTGGCGGTACAGGCTTTCCCCGATGTCATACAGCATCCGGATCAGCGCTTCGTTGGAGACGTTGATGCTGCCGGGGAAATTTTGCAGGCTCCACACCTGGCCGTAAGGAAGCGTAGGGAGCACGAAGCTCTCCGTCCGCTCCGCCAGCCGGCGAGCGAGCCGCTCGGCCAGCAGATTGTCCGTGCCCAAAGGCAGATGGGGACCATGCGCCTCTACCGCCCCGATCGGCAGGATGGCGCAGGGCATGCGTTTGATTTTTCCCGCGATGTCGAAGGCGTTTTCGTCTTGAAAAATCATCCTGTCGGCCCCCCCCCTACTTTTTAAAGGCAAAACATCTTGCCGGATTCGCCACGAAAAACTTATGGATCAGCTGCTGCCCGTCAAAGCCGGCCCGGTCGGCTTCATCAATAAACCGTGGCACCCATTTGGCGATAATATATTCCAGCCCCGGCCCGTAGTCGTAATGCTTGTAGTAGGTTTTGCGGGCCGTGTCCCCGCTGACCAAAATCTGGTCCTCATAACCTTTTTTGACGAGCTCAAGAATCAGGCTGATCCGTGTGCTTTCGGGCGCGTATTTGATTTTGGCGATGCCGTCGAAGGACAGGAAGGCGCCGGTTTTGGCGATTTGTTCATGGTAGTACGGGTCCGGATTGCGGTCCATATGGCCCAGGCTAAGGTAGCTTAAGTTTATGTTTTCGCTGCGCAAAAGCTCGATTTGCTCCAGCCCCATCGTCCCAACCTCGGTATGCGAATGGATCGGCGCCTTGGTCTCGTGGTGGGCGCGGGCGACGGCGCGCAGCGTTTTTTCTTCCAGCGGCGTAATCCGGTTGTAGCCCGTACCGAATTTGACCTGGCCGGCTTTGAACGGCGTGCCCTCCAGTCCTTCCTCCACCTCGCGGATGACAAAATCGGTAAGCTCGTTGATGCTTTTGGCTTCGATCCATTCATAGTAGGTCTCATAGTTACCGATGATCGGCTTCAGTTCGTCTTTGACCTTTGCGTCCCAGAGAAAACTTTTGTTGAAGCCGGCGGTACCGATGATGCGCACCCCGGTTTCCTTCACAATATGGTGGACCGCCGGCACATCCCGGCCGTAATCGACCGCCGTCGCGTCGACGATCGTCTGGCCGCCGTGTTTTTTAAAATCGAGCACATCGAGTTTGGATTTTTCCGGATCGTCCAGCAATAAGTCGTCCTCGCCGCGCTCCGACCAATGGGCCGGGCGGCACACGATATGCTCGTGGGAATAGGTGAACCCCATCTGTTCCGGGGCGATGTCCGCGTCAAGCGTTCGTACGAAAGTCATGGTGATGTTCCTCCCAATTTATGTGTAATCTTTAGAACAGCAGCCCGGCCAACAGCCGAATGATCGGTCCAAGAATGAACATGTCGGAATCGGCCGCCCACATCGCCGTATCCGGTACGGTCGAGGAGATCAGATAGCGGACCATGATGAATTGGCCCCAGGCGACGATGGTCGCCGTGATAAATCCGGCCATCAGCGCGCCGCGCACCCCGCCGGTCGAGTTGCCGAACACGCCCGCGGTGGCGCCGTGGAAGAACAGAACGATCATCGTCGGCACAAAAATATAGGCCACGGTGTTGCCAAGCACAACGAGCCAGATCAACGCGCCGGCAAAAGCTCCGATAAAACCAAGAATGACCGCGTTGGGCGCATAAGGATAGGTGACGGGGGAATCGAGCGCCGGTTTGGCGCCGGGGACGATTTTGGTCGCGATCCCGTTAAACGCCGGAACCAGTTCCCCGATGAACATCCGTACCCCCAGCAGCACGATCGCTATCCCGCCGGCAAACGTGAGCGACTGAATGATCGAGTACATGATGAAGTTTTGTTCTCCCGCCTTGGCGATCAATTCCTGGGCCCCGGGCGTCCCTTTTATGGAGATGATGATCGCGCCGATAAAGAACAGGACACCCATGCTAAGCGCCGTAATGACGTTGGAATCGCGCAGAAATTCAAGCCCTTTCGGCACTTTGATTTTCTCCGAATCGTTCTCTCTGTTGCCGAACCATTTGCCGAACAAGGCGCCCAGCAAAGCAACCGAAGCCGAGGTGTGGCCGAGGGCGATATTGTCGTTGCCGGTGATTTTGCGCATAAACGGCTGCGTCAGCGCCGGCTGGAACGTCCAGTAGAGCCCCAGGATAACCGCCAGGAAAAGCACAAGCTTCCATTGAGGGACCGCTCCTCCCGCCGTATGGACGACGATCCCGGCAAAAATGGTGGCGGTCCAGAACATCATGTGTCCGGTCAGGTAAATGTATTTGAACCTGGTGAACCGGGCCAGCAGCACGTTAATCAAAAAACCGAGCAGCATCGCCATGGTCACGGAGCTGCCGAATTTGGCGTTAAACGCCTCCTGGCCGAGAAATTGGCCCAAGCTCACCGATTGCAGACCGAAAACTTCCTTCCACATCGGTTCAAACACGTTTAGCGCGCCGACGATAACGCTGGAACCGGCCGAAATGATCAGAAAGCCGATCACCGCTTTAAACGTGCCGCTGATTACCTGGCTGGTCGTTTTTTTCTGCAGCAGCAGACCGATCAGCACGATGAATCCAAGAAGAATCGCCGGCGTTCCGAAAATATTGTTGGCTATCCAAAAAATAACGTTCATGGAGCCATCCCCCTAAAAGTTTTGTGAGCGTTACTTCCTTACAAACTTCGAACAAAACTCGCTTCGGAAGCATAGGCTCATTTTTACATGGCTTCTTTCAAGTTTTGTTCGATTTCCTTCAAATCAAAGTAATTGTTGACGATCACGATTTTGCCCGCGTGCCCCTGCAGGCTTTGCGCCAGCTCATTGCTGGTGATAATGTAATCGGCCGGCATGCCGGAAGCGGTGGATACGTCCGTATGCTCCACATCCGCCTGAACGCCCATCTCTTTTAAAACCGACTCCACGTTCATCCGCAAAATCAAACTCGTTCCTTGTCCTAACCCGCAAACACATAAAATTTTCATGCTGATTCCTCCCGTAATATAGTTTCTTCCGCTGCCGGACTTCCGGTCGTTATCATTGGATGATCGACTCGATCTCCTCGGCGGTTTTGGCTTCTTTAAGCGCTTCTACGTTAGCCGGATCATTGAGCAGGGTGGTCAGTCTGCGCAGCAAGGCAATGTGGTCCGAGCTGGAAGAAGAGCCGAGCGCGAACACGAGCTCCACCGGATCGTTCTCGGGATGCCCGAACGCAACCGGGCGCCGCAGCCGGACGAAGGAAACCGAAGCTTCCCGGACGCCGTTTTCCGCCTTGGCATGCGGTAAAGCGATATGCGGCGCAATGACGATATACGGGCCGTTATTGCGGTATGCCGACACCATCGCCTCAACGTAGCTGACTTCCGCGGCGCCGCTGTCAACCAGCAGCTGCCCGGCCGCGCGGATCGCCTGCTCCGCGTCCTCTGCCTCGATATCAAGCGATATGAGGCCCTTTTCCATAAAATGCATGTTCAAAAACTCCTCCTTAGGTTATCCATCAAGTCGCGGAATATTGTAAAATCATCCGGGTGATTTCCGCTTTTTTATCAGTATTCCCCAATACCTGCCTGTTCTGTTCGTCAACGAGCATGTTTACCAGCTGCGAAAGTGCCTTCAGATGGGATTCCCCATCCATCCCGACAACGACGACCAGCAGTTTCACGAGATGCCTGACCTGGCTGCTGAACGCCACCCCTTTGCGGATGGTCAGCAACGCCATGGAAGCTCTGGCGGCCCCGTCCTCCGGCCTGGCGTGGGCGATGGCCACACCGGGCGCGGCGACGATATAAGGGCCGTATTGATTCACCTTGTCGATCATGGCCTGCACGTACCTGTCGGTGATCGAGCCGTCCTGCAGCAAGGGCTTGGCCGCCACCCGGATCGCCAGCCGCCAGTGGGAAACTTCTTCCCGGATCGTGATCCGCGCAGGAGTCAACAGCTCGCCCAGCGCTGGCTTGAATTCTTTCGGCGCCGGCGGTCCTTTGGCCGCCGTCAAATAACGTTGTATATCCTCAAGCAATGCTTCCTTATCGGTAATTTTTGCGTGTTTGCCAACCAGTTCGACGATCGCTTGCGCGGAAAGCCCTGGCTGCTGCCCGGCTCTGTGCTCAAGGTAAGGGGCAACTTGCCCCAGCAGATGCGCTTTCTCCGCATCGCTCATAATCGCGTTCAAGATAAACACCGGAACCGGGCTCCCGGGCAGCGGCACGGTGGAAAACAGAAAATCAACCTTGCCCTTGAACTTCTCGTATTCGCGGAGCGAAAGAACGGCGGTTAGGTCGATCGAGGGGAACAGCTGCTCCAGCTGATTTTTTAGCATCCGTGAGGCCGAAATCCCGCTGACGCAAACGACCGCCGCCCTTTTCCGCGGAACGGGCTCGGCCTGCTCCCGCCGCAGCCACCCGCCGAAGTGCATCGACAAGTAAGCTATCTCGTGCCGGCTGATCGGTTTTTCGAATACCTTTTCCAACGGCTGAATCGATTTTTGGGTTAACTCGTACACTTCCCGGTACTCTTTCATCATCGTCTCCGTCAGCGGATTCTCGATGTTCAGTCCGTATTTGGTCCGATAAAAAACCGCTTTGACATGCAGAAACAATTGCTTCTTGAGCGCTTCCCGGTCTTGAAAGTATACGCAGCCGTTTTTTTCGAAAAGGCCGATCATCTCCTCCGTCGCCTGGCGCAGCCGCTTGGCCTCCAGCGTGTCGGACTCCACCTCCACCCGGTTCACCTTGGCGGCGAGCAGGTACACGGTAATGTAGCAGATTTCATCTTCGGGAATGTCGAAGTGGAAAAGCTCCCCAAGCTTCTCGGCAATTTTCGCGGCAGCTTTGTATTGAAGCGTTTCCTGCAAAGCCGCTTTTTCTTCTTTGTCCATCTTGACCGCGTTGCCTTGCGTGAGCCGGGTGGCGGAAAGCCAGAGCCGGATCGTCAAGTGGAGGATCGTCTCATCCGTCAGCTCCATGCCGATCAATTGTTCGCCGGAAACGATCGTGTCGTATACCGAAGCCATCTGCTCTTCCCGGAATGCCGGGAAATGTCTTTTGAACAGGTCCGCGTGGATCAATCCGTCAATGGTTGCGGAGAGGTTATTCCAGTCGCCATACGGCAGCAGCTCAAACAGAAAATGAGACATAGCGGCTCTGAGGTCTTTTTCATTGCCTTGGATCAAGTAGCCCTGTTTGCGGTCAAATTCGAGGGTCAGCCCGTATCCGGCAAGTTCGGTTTTTAGCCGCTTCAGTTCGGCATGGGCGGTGCCCCGGCTAACCTTCAGCAATTCTTCCATATCGTGCAGAAACATCGGCCCGCTCCGGTAAATCAGCTGCAAACAAAGCAAGGCTTTGCGTTCGCCGCGGGACAAATAGTACTGCTGCGGCTGCACGGTTTGCGCTTTGGCCGGAAGCTGCGTCCGCGATATGTCGGGGAGCAGAAACCCCGTTCCGCGAACGTATTCGACGGGGGCCAACCCGCTTTCGCGCAGCCAGTCATTGATTTTATCCATATCGTAGTAAACGGTTCGCTTGGAGACATGGAATTTATCCATCAATTCTTGAACCGGCATATACGCTTTGGTCTTCTGAAGCAAGGCAAGGATCGAAGAACTGCGCTCGTCAAGTATGCTTCACCACCCGCTTTCCTATGAGGTTGTTCAAAAAGTCACCTTTTGAAGATATAAGAAAGAAGTAACATCTAAGTGTCGGCTTCCTTATATCGCAAGAATAAATTACCGCTATAGGCGGTCTGGCTTCCGAGAAGGTACATCGATAAATATTTTTCTTATCACGAAGTAGGTCAAGAAGTGGACTCGACATCGAATCTTGAATTCAGCCGGGCCTTCCGTTGCTCACGTACCCAAAACGTACGCTCCGCTCCTCTGTCCCTAGCTTCATCCAACCTACAGCGTTTTGAAAAAACGCACATCGGAAGCATAAGCTTCGGTGCTGAAAACCTGACTTTTTGAACCTCGAACTTATAGATGTAGTTCACTCTAGCTATAGAAAGTCTCTCTCTTTGCAGATCATTATACGCAAGGCGTTTTGTATAAAACAGCGCAATTATTGTCCCCAGGCTATTTGCAAAATTATACGGTGAGCGGGCTAGTAACACATAGGTTGAACTAAGGAAAAGCGGGAGTTAGGCAAATGAGTAGCATATTGAGCCAATTGAGCTTAGAATATCGGCCGCGAGTTGTGCAAAATCCCCCCTCCGCCGGAAATAGAGGTAGTTTAAGCTGCTATTCAACACTAGTGTTACATCAAATCTGACAAGATACATTTTCTAACCACACAAATATTCTAACGGTTGCCACCGTTAGATTTTCGGGCAGCTTTTACGGGAAATCTTGAGCAAAAGAAGTTAATGCAACGCTAGTGTCTATTTGGGTACTATGCCGGGAAAAGGCCCTTGATCTCATCGCTTTCTTCGACGGAAAACTGTACACTACCCAAGCAGCCCTCCCCCCTTTACGTACACAGGGATTCGTTTGTGGGTGGCAGCCTCCTAGAAAATCAAATCCTATCAAAACCTGATCTCTACTTTCCGATATTGAAGAAGTATCTCTCTAATCCGATACCAAAATATTGAAAAGATGGACAAATTCAGGCCGCCGCCCCGGAGGAACAATTTAATCTCATTGAAAGTGAAATATTGAACATGTTGACCTCGTTCCAATGGGCGAGCAACTCTTCCGAGGCGGATACCTACTATTCGCTGGATTTGCCGACGGGCTGGAAGCTGGCGAAACAAGTTGACATCATGGAACTTTACAACAAGGGGGGCGTGTTCCCCGTTCCCGCGGGCGAAGGGGTTACGAACCTTCAAAGGACCGTTCTGGCCGAAGAGCGGCAGAAATTCCTGGACAAGATGAATTCGCAGCGAAATTACTATTCGGAATTAGAGGTAACAATACTGCTACATCTTTTTGGACCAAACCGTTATTTTTATCGAAGCCGATCGGTCTGATGAACTTAACGAAGCCGAATTTGAGAGAATCGCTTTATCCTGGAAATTAAAATAAGAGGGGAGCACAAAATTGTTTAACCATGATCTTAAACAGGCCGAGGCTAAAATCACACGTTGCGTAGCAGCCGGCCTTATTTCCTGTATAATGACCCTTGCATTTAACTTTATGTTTCTGGGCTATGACGCGATGGATATATGGACTTATGCGGATATCTTGATTGGCCTTGCTCTAATCTTTGGTATCTACAGAAAAAGCAGGGTATGCGCCATTTCATTATGTTGTTTTTTCCTATTCTCTAAATTGGTTATATTTTTGGCAAGCCCAGAGGAAGCTGCCAGGACGCTCGTGTTTAGCTTCATTTTCTTAGTTGCCTATTGGCAAGGCATTCAAGGCACGTTTGCCTACCACAAATTGATGAAAAGAAAGAAGACCGCTCCCGTGAATGGATAAAAAGTTGATGAATTGGTGGTATGCTTAAAGGTGCGAGGTGGTCATGATGAGCCATACACTGCTAATCGTTGACGATGAAGCGGATATCGTCGAACTGCTGAAGGATTATTTTGAATTGGGCGGTTATTCCGTACTGACCGCGGGCAACGGTGGCGAGGCGTTAAAACAAATGGAAAAATCCCCCGATCTGGTGCTGCTGGACATCAACATGCCGGGAATGGACGGGCTTGCGGTATGCGCAAAAATCCGCCGGTTCGCCGCTTGTCCGATCCTGTTTTTAACGGCGAAGGCGGAAGATGCCGATAAGATCATCGGATTTCGCACGGGTGGAGACGATTACATCGTCAAACCGTTCTCCATCGAGGAGCTTGGCGCCAGAGTCGCCGCGCATCTGCGGCGGGAGGAGCGGAGCCACTCCCGTTCCAAGGCGAAGTTCGCGGGCGATCTTGTGATCGACTATGGCGAACGAGCCGTTTTTTACCGCAATGAACCGGTTCCGCTGGCCAAAAAAGAATTTGAAATCGTCGCTTTTTTATCCCAACATGCCGGTCAGGTGTTCGATAAGGAGCGGATCTATGAGCGTCTGTGGGGCTTCGACAGCGAGGGAGACAACGCCGTGGTCGCCGAGCATATCCGCAGAATCCGCGCCAAGCTGGCTTCGGCCGGATGTCCCGGCTGCATCGAAACGGTATGGGGGGTCGGATACAAATGGATCGGATAAAACGTTTCTGGAACAACCTTTCGATCCGGACGGTGCTGGTCATCTATACGATTTTTTTTATGCTGCTGGCTACGTTCTTGACTGCTGCAACATTGGGAATTTTGGAGAAAGTGGATAGTGCTATTGTAGAGCGCTATGAGGTATACGATTTCACTGTATTTAGAGACGATGCCGGCAGAGAAGTGCCGATGTCCATCGGCGTCGATAAACTCGAATATACCCCGCAAGACCGGATTAAAGCCGTGGTCGTTCACATTGCCCAAGTTGCAACTATCCCCGTTTATTACGGGGGCGGCATTCTTTTGGCCGCGTTTCTATTTTACCGCAACAAGCTGAAGAAGCCGATTGAGCTGATCAACCGCTCGGCACGCAAAATTGCCGAATCCGATCTTGAGTTTTCCTTGCATTACGACGCTAAAGATGAGATGGGCAAGCTGTGCGCTTCGCTGGAAACGATGCGTCAGGCGCTGGAAACAAGCCAGCGCAGCATGTGGCGGATGATGGAGGAGCGCAAGCGCCTGAACGCCGCCTTTGCCCACGATTTGCGCACGCCCCTTACCGTGCTGCGGGGTTATGCGGATTTCCTTTGTCAGTACGTTCCCGAAGGAAAAGTCGGGCAGGAGAAGCTTCTTGCCACGTTATCCTCCATCTCAAGGCATACGCTAAGGCTGGAAAGCTACGTCCACACGATGAGCGAAACGAATAAATTGGAGGATATGGAGATTAGAGCGGAGAAGATCCGCGTCTCCGATCTGAGCGGGCAGATCGCTTCCGCGGCCGAGGCGCTGAAAGCCCAGTTGGCCGTGGAGATCAGCATCGTGAACCGGATAAGCGCGGAGTATGTCTGCGCAGATGCCCAGGTCGTTCTCCGGGTGGTGGAAAATTTACTGTCCAATGCCCTCCGTTTTGCCCATGAAAGGGTGGAAATCGGGCTGTGCCTGGAAGGTGCCAATCTCATCGCCAAAGTGGCCGACGACGGAGACGGCTTTACGCCGGAGGCATTGCGGGAAGCGGCCAGGCCGTATTACCGGGAAGGGGCGGTGGAGCCCGGTCGCGTCCATTTCGGCCTTGGCCTTTATATTTGCAAAACGCTGTGCGAAAGACACGGAGGCCAGCTAGTCTGGTGCAACGGAGTGCAAGGGGGAGGCAGGGTGACAGCCAGTTTTCTCACCGCTAACGAAAGTTGATAAAAAGTTGATACGCATTTTATATACTCTCCTTGAAGCTAATGGAAGGAGAGTTTTTTTGTGGAGAAAATGACCATCGAAATTCGCAATTTGAACAAGGATTATGGCCAAAAACAGGCGTTGCAAAATATAAGCCTGACAATCGGACAAGGCATGTTCGGTCTGCTCGGCCGTAACGGTGCAGGCAAAACAACGCTGATGAAGACGCTGGCTACGCTGCTCCGCAAAAAGAGCGGAGACGTGACGGTATGCGGCATCCCGCTTGAAAACGCCAAGGAAATCCGCCGCATTACCGGCTATTTGCCGCAGGATTTTTCCATGTACGGGAATATGAGCGTGTACGAGGCAATGGATTATCTCGGCGTTTTATCGGGGCTAACCCGCGAAACCCGCAAAAAGAGAATCCCGCTGCTGCTGGAGCGGGTGAATTTGATTAACATCCGCCATACGAAAGTAAGGGCGCTGTCCGGCGGCATGAAAAGACGGCTGGGCATCGCCCAGGCGATTTTGCACGAGCCGAAGGTGCTGATCGTCGACGAGCCGACGGCCGGGCTCGATCCGGAGGAGCGCATCCGCTTCCGCAATCTGCTGAGCGAGCTGGCCGGGGAGCGGATCGTCCTGTTGTCGACGCATATCATCGGCGACATCGAAGCGGCTTGCGAGGAGATCGCCGTGCTGGAAGCCGGCCAGCTGTTGTACCGGGGAACGGTGAAGGCGCTCGCAGGCAGCGCGGCGGGCCAAGTGTACAATGCGGTAGTACCACGGCCGGAACTGGAGCGGCTTAGGGAAACGTTCGTCGTCACGGGCATGTCTATGTTCGATGGACAGGCCAGCGTCCGGCTGTTGGCCGACCGGAAGCCGACCGCGAACGCGGTGGCGTGCGAGCCGGACCTGGAGGACGGCTACATGCTGCTCATGCGCGACCACGGGGCACAGACGGATCAGGGAGGGACGGCTTATGTTCAGGAAAGAATGTAAAAAGACAATGAAAACTTGGACGTTCTGGATCTATGTCGCGGTGCTGCTCTTGTTCGGATATACGCAGCTTGACATGGAGCTGGCCAAAATCGAGGCGCCGCAGCCGGGGCACGAAAGCTACGGCGTGAAATACGTCGACGACCCGGGCCTGATCATGGAGGGCGCGGCCGCTTCCTTGACCGGGGAATTCGCAGCGAACGCGTATATTGCGTATCCTCCTCCTTTCCGTTTTTATAAGAACGTGAAACTCGGGGACGCCAAACAAGCGGAAATGAAGGCGATTGTTTCGCAATTGACGGACGGCCAGCCGACCTACGAGCGGTTTAAAGAGCTGATGAAACAGGCGGACAAGCTTATCGGCGGCGGCTCGAAATACGCTGCATCGGACTTAATCCAGTTCGGCCAAACGAACAAAACATATGAAGATGCGCTGGCCGAGTTCAACGTCATCATGGAAAAAGACCGGATAACCGGCGCGCTCGCGCGGCTGTTCTGCGATTATCTCGGCATCGTGCTGGCGTTTTTCCCCGTTTTCGTGGCGGTTGCGCTGGGCATGCAGGACCGCCGGGCCCGTATGCGGGAACTCGTCTATTCGAGACGGGCTTCGTCCCTGGCGGTTGTGTTCGTCCGTTATGCGGCAATGGTGGCGGTGATGTTCCTGCCTGTGCTCGCCCTTGCCGGATACGCCACGGTGCTGACGGCGGGCGATTACGCCGGATACGCCATCGATCGGCTCGCCTTCATCAAATACAGCCTCGGCTGGTTGCTGCCGACCTTAATGGTGGCGGCCGCCGTCGGCGTTTTGCTGACCGAGCTGACGGACTCGCCCGTCGCGATCGCCGTACAAGCGCTGTGGTGGATAATCGCGCTCAACAGCGGACTAACCCATATGGAAGGCGGATACGGGGCCGACCTGATGCTGCGCCATAATACGATCGGCAATACGGAGGTTTTCTTGGCGAATATCGGCGTCTTGCTGGTCAACCGGATCGGTTATACGCTGTTGGCGCTTGCGTTGGTTGCGGCAGCAAGCCGAATCTACGAGCTCAAAAGAAAGGGGAAGCTGCATGGAAAAAACTTCGGCCTGGCAAACCTATTCGTTCATCGCAAGGTCCAATCTGAAGCGTAACGTGCTGCCCCATCTTCTCATCGCCCTGCTCGTTCCGGCGCTCGCGCCTGCCCTGTTCGGCATTTCGTATCTGGACGCGGCGGCGGCCGCGATCCGGCTGGAGCGATTCATCGCGTTGATCGGCATCGTACTGCTTGTCCCGATTTTTGCACCGGAACAGGACAAGGACATCCGGGATCTGACGGAGACGAAGCCCGTCTCGCAAACCGGCATTTTACTCGTCCGGCTGTCAACCGCCGTCCTGCTCATGCTGGGGATCATCGCCGGCTTTGCTTGCGCCATGGCTTTAAGCGGCAGCGAGTTTCCTTTGGTCCGCTATATTGCCGGCACGTTCTGCGGCGCGCTGTTTCTCGGGGCGCTTGGTCTGTTCGCTTATGGAATCAGCTATGTTCCCGTGATTGGCTATATGATTCCGCTTATTTTTTACGTTTTGAACACGGCGGGCGACAAATATGCCGGTAAACTGTATCTGTTCTCCATGTCCCAGGGCAGCTTCGGCGAAAAATACGCGCTTTTCGGAGCGGCCGCTCTCCTCCTTGCGGCGACTTGTTTCATTAGAGCAGCCATCAGGCGGCTTAGGTAGCGGAAAATTTCTCGTTAAATGCTTTAATCCTCGGGCGGGTCGTAATATAATGGTATGCGATTCTTTATTGTTGACCCAAAGGAGAAATCTTCACGTGCAAATGAAATCGGAACTGTTTGTTTCAAATATAAATTTGGCTTCCTTCTCGACTTATGATATCGGCGGTGACGCCCGCTGGTTGGCCGCTCCGAAGACGGCCGAAGAAGTGCTGACCGCTTTAGAGCAAGCTTCGGCCAGCGGTTTGTTACCGTTTTTGTTCGGCATGGGCTCCAATCTGCTTTTTCCGGACCAGCCAAGCAAAGAAATGTTATTTATTTCCCTGCGGGAGCAGGTGGATTTCCATATAAAAGGAGAACGGCTGTATGTTTCCGCCGGTACGCCGATGTCGCTGCTGGCGCTGCTTGGACTATATGGGGGGCTTCCGGATTTCGAGTTTACTTTTTTGCTGCCCGGCACGCTGGGAGGCGGAATCTACATGAATGCCAAGTATTTTGACCGCCAGATCTGCGATGTCCTGGATACGGTATACTACATCGACCTGACAGCGATTGGCCGGGGAATTCAGGCGATTGCGGGGCAAGACTGCGAGTTTGCCTACAAAAAGTCGATTTTTCAGCGTCATCCCTGGGTGATTGTCGGCGCCGATTTAATGACCTCCCGCCCGGTCGCCCCCGCCACTATCGCCGTTTGCCGCAAGCAATTGGCCGCACCGTCGCTGAGCATTTCAAGCCTGGCGGAATTCTCGGCTTATTTTATCCGGCAATTTGCACAGAAACCGAACCCTTCCGCCACGGCTTCAGCCGCGTTAAAAGGAATCATCGCGGATCGGACGGGAAAACATCACTTTTCTTTTCCATCCTGCGGTTCGGTCTTCAAAAACAATTACGCCATCGGACAGCCGATCGGCAAACTTGTGGAGAGCCTGGGCCTCAAAGGAACGGAACGCGGCAAAGCGATCATTTCCCCCACCCACGGCAACGTCATTCAAAACCGCGGAGGCGCGAAGGCACAGGATGTATTGGACCTGATAAAACTGGTGCAGGAGGAAATTTATAAACACTACGATTTTGTCCCCGAGCCGGAAGTGGTGATTGTATAGTCACGCACGCAGGTAAACTTTTCAAAAAGTAAACAGCAGTCCGAAATGGTGCTCCGCCGCTTTTTTATACAAAAGAATTAACTCGTCGTAAGCTTCAATCAACTCGGAAAAGCCGGACATATTCAAAGCTCCATCCGAAGACATCCCTTTTTCCGCAAAAGTGCTTCTGCATTCAATCAGGCCCTTGAGTAATGATGGAACATCATCCGCCTGAACAAATCCCATGCCCATGCCTCCCGGATCCAGTTGAAACGTTCCCGCCCCAACCGGGCGGCCAAGCAGAACGTACTCATGGTCGAAGCTTGCAGGAAGTTCTTTTAAGTTCTCCAGTAAATCGTCCCAGGCATACGCAAGTCCGTGGTCCTCTTCCGGGTCGTAAAAACAAGTCATCGAAAAGTCGGCGAGTTCCTGCACATTTCCGACCTCTAATTCATCTTCCCAATCATGATCCAGCAGCTCCCCCGTATATACCGAGCGAACCCGCCCCATGCGGTTCGTAATGAACTCGCGTAGTGGCTCGGGGTCGTTTTTTTCGCCGCAAGCGATGATGAGGCGGCAAAGCTCCTGCTCAAAACCTTTTGTATTAAATAGAAATGCTTTATGCTCCATGGTTTGACGCTCCTATCGGCACATGTTCTCACAAGCTTGGGAGCACCGATATGTTTTGCAATATGGTTATGGGTGCTCTCCATTTCAGCTAGACTCAATTGTGCAGGTTTCATCATCTTTACCACATTTCCTCGTATTCCTCTATTTTTGTGGACCAGTAGCCTTCGACGTTGTCCATCGCTTCTGGATTAATACACATAAAGCGTGCCTTTCGGCCATCTTCCATACCAACCGCAAGGACAGTGTCCATATTTAAGAACCTCCAGCATTTCCCTGAAAAATTTCGGACAGCCTTTGTAATCCTTAAATACTTCCTCTATGCCCGCATTAAGCATTAGCCAGCCTATAGTATCGCCGAACCCCTCTTTGATGTTCTGCTCTTCGATGGCTTCATACATTTCTGAAACTGCCGATGTATACTGAGCTGAATCTCTTACCGCAGCCACGACGGAGTTGAAGTCCCTCACACTGTAACCTAATTTCCAGACAAATTCGGCCAGGTTCTCCCGGCCGCTGGAGATTACATTCTCCCAGTCTTCCTTCTCATCCAACGCTTCCGCTTTTTCCCAGCTCTCTACAAACTGAACCAAACACAATAATTCAATGTTCGATCTTTTACCACAGTTCACAAACCAGGGGATATTCACAAAACGATTTAAATTTTCTTCGCGCACGACAACTTCTTTCATCTGGTTCTCTTCTCCTTAAAAGACTCAATCGTACAACCTAAACAGACTTTAGTTTTTCTGACAATTTGTCGATCAATATTTGGATAAACTTTTTATCCCGATCCTCATAATAATAGATACAGTTCAAAAGCTCTGCTCAAAATCTATTCAGACCTTCTGCCGTCCAAAACTTATTCAAAATACTGAATATATCTTTCTTGGATAGGCGTCCATTCATCGTCCATGATTTCAACTTCCAGCAATTTGGATTTATGCTCCAATTTAGATATGAACAAGGCGCAGAAGTCGCCGCCGGTTGGATAATAGAATAAGCCGTAGCCTTTGGGCGAAATAAGCTTGTTCACTTCTTTGATCTTTTCCGGCACATATTCATAAGCAAACTCCCCCAGTTCCTCGAGTTCCTCTTCGGAAGCCAGCTCAAGGTTATGAGCGAATTCATAGTCCAAAATATAGTTCACAATCTCTTGATTCTCTTCGCCTCGATGATCGAGATAGAGAAATCGCTTCGTAGCAAATCCGTAATCTACTAAGTCCGAGTACTGATCCAGTATCTCGGGGTTATTTAACAAGTCTTGATCTTCTTCGAAAATAAGGGGGATGAGCGCTTTTTCTGACATTTTGAAGTCCTCCTGGTGGATTATGTAGGATGATTACTATGATTATCGAAACAGCTCCCCATGTTGGTTAGGGATATACTCGGGGTAATTCTTGCGGTAGAAATGATCGATCAAACGCAGCATCGGGTCCCACTCCGGGTAAGGTTCAGGGTTGCTGATCTCCATTTTGGCTTCCGGGTTGTTCATTAAAAAATCTTCAAAGTGCTCGGGAATCGGCAAGCCCTGCATTCTCCGCACATGAATCAGGAACAAGATTTCATAGGGATAAAATCCGTATCGATAATCGCCAAACTCATGAAAATTCCCTATTTCAGAAGCCTGCACCGAATGGAATAATGACATGCTGCCGATCAATTGTACGATCTCCGTTGGGTCGGATGTCGACCATCGATCCAATACGTGCCGATACACTTCCAGGTCATCCGGTATCGAATCGTACGGCAGTCCGGCCTCCTTCAACTTGTGCTTCACAACGGTATTTACGTGTTGATCGGTTCCCGCGACGGTCTTTTTTCTATATTGCAAATACAACTCCATCAAAAACCACACGTGTTTGTTCGGATCATCGGCGTCCAGAATGTTCCCGCCCAGACGGTTTACTATGAAATCAAAGAGTATACTTTCTTCTTTCTCCCACCCAAACATTGTGAAATGAATTAACGCGGCGATAACTTCTCTAAACGTATACTCCAGCATCATCTTAGGATACCGGACCTTATAAAGATCCTGGGCCATGCATTGATAGAAAACGACCATTTGCATGTGCTTTAATCCATCCGGCCGCTTCCCGCCGGTAATCAATACGTCGTTTTTCCATTGGGACAGGTAATAGGAAGCTATGGAGACTAAATCGATCAGCAAAATATGATCCTTTTCTGTATGATTTGATTCAACTATTTCAATAACTTTATTTTTCTTCTGTTCATACCGCTTTTGGACATCTTCAAATTTAATCCCATTTACGAAGTTTTTACTGTATCTTTTGTACGCTATATTGAGTTTTTTCGGATTGAGCATTCGACTAGTTCCCTTCTTCCAACAAATCCATATCCTTGGCCCTTGCGTTAACCCAGGTTAGGTTTATATACCCAGTGACCGTACCGATCAATGTACCCCCACTCGCCATCATAAGTGACTAAACCAAGCCCATTCTTCAATTCATGTGCGGTAACAAACACATTTTTCAAAACATACCGCCCTTTTCTGTCGATATAACCGTACCTATCTTTACTTTCCACCGGAGCCATTCCGTCAACGAATGCCCACACGGTTTGAAATTTGGGTCTGATCACGGCTTCACCAAAGCGGTTCAAGTACCCCCACTTCCCTCCTGTCTTCAAGCGAAACCCCGCCAGACCTTCACTAAAATCTTTAACCTGGTAATATTGGGGCGGGATTACGAATTCCCCGAGTTTATTGATAAACCCGTAGTTGTCCCCGTCGATCGAGGCGCCGGCCAAGCCTTCGGAAAACGGGGAAACCGACGAAAACTGCGGAGAAATCACCACATTTCCAGTTTCATCAATATATCCCTCTTTTTCTTCTACAGATACAAAAGCTAATCCGTCCGAAAAAGCATCAATAAAATCATAATAATCAGGCTCAATAATTGCATTACCCTGCAGATCATATAGCCCCGCTTTTCCATTGATTAAAGCTGAAAATGTCCCATTGGGATTAACCCCGATGATTCGTTCAAAGATCGGCTCCACTACATACTGCCCGTTTTTGTTTATACAACCGTATCTACCATTCGTACCTACAATGGCAAGCCCATTCTCAAAATTCGCCTCATAACCATGATCTCCCGTTAGTTCTATCGCCAGTTCATTTTTCGAATTGATATAGCCCTTTTTGTTATCAAAACTCCATACATAGGCCAAACCCTCACTGAAATCACTTGCCATCTTGTATATAGGAGGAATCACGATTCCTCCCTTATTGTTTATGAAACCGTATTTTCCATCTACAAGAATTCTAAATAATGGTTGCTCCTCCATCCGGTCGCCTCCGTGTTTATTACTTTTTAGTTAACATATAGCTCTGACTTATCATTTCGTGAACTTCTTCCTCCGGAACGGTACCGTCAAGAATGATGGAATTCCACGAAAAGGAGTATCTTCATACGCATGGCCCAAACTCAAGCAATAGTCAATGGCTTCTTGTCTAGTTTTCATAGCTTGCCTCACTTCATATCATACTTCTCTCTCCGGTCGGTTTCATAATCCTGTTTCGTAGTCTTCTACCAGATGTGACCAATAACCCTCAACATCCCGCATAGCTACAGGGTCTATTTGCTCGTACATTTTACGCAGCTCACCCGCATATTTATAGGAAGTATATTGACCTTGCCGTTTCATGGTCATTAACAATTCATTCCTAATTAAATGAAACAAGAAAAACGTTCTGAGGTTTTTATTAAGCGTATAGATTGAGGGTTGATGAAAAACAGAGCCAGCGCAAACCTCGTCCCCGCTTTCTTTTACGTAAAGTCCATACTCCCCGTATCCGTAATGACCGATTTGGATATAGACCACGCCTTCAATAGGCGTTTTTTGAAAACGATCCTTTTCATAGAATATAAAATCACCAAGTTGGCCCGGTACACTTATCCTGGTCATGACGTCGGCATTATCAGGACTTATCCCGAGATGGACTAAATCATCGTAATCATAGTCCCGTGAGTTCTCAATGTCGTAGTATCCGCGGATATCTCGAATATCTAAGTGCATGCGCTCGTTCCTCGTATATTAGTTTCCTTTTTGCTTTTATTCAGCAGTCTTCGCTACTTTCAATCCTTTGTCATCTTTTCAATCACAAACCCATCGTTATGCGACTTCACTAGATACAACTCGTCAAATCCCTCACTATATGAAGGGGGCTGTAATTTTTTTAATGTGCTTCTGATCCCTATTTCTGCGACCTTTTCTTTCCCTTGCCTCTGTTCGTTTCGCTCATACGATAAATCATAATTGGGTTCAAAATAATAACCGACGATTTTAAATTTATGTTTTTTGGCTAATTCGATATATTTTTTTCGGTCCTCCAAGGTAGGATTTGTATTATCCACCACAAAGGGCAGGCTGGTGCGAAGGGAAGCTTCCAGAAAAACATTTTCCCGATGCCTGGACCTCAACATGTCGAGGTTTATTCTCATGTGGGTTTTAAAAAATTTTTCCTTGTAAAATGTTGATTTCCCGGAAGCCTGAATTCCGATGAAAATAACACATTCCATAATCATTCATCCTTCGATAAATACACGTATTGGTTTACGTACTCTCTATCCTGACTAAAAATCGGCGTATTGAGGTCAACATCCCATTTGCTGCGTATCGCTTCCCCTTTTTTATAGAACTGCTTGGTAATGCATGCCCCGCGTTTCTGCCAAACGGGCAAGTCGTTCCAATTGATGCCTTTCTCCAAGAACAGCTTATCCTGAAGTTTTCCCCCGTCCAACCCCTGCAGCTCCTCGTGAGGAAAGTTGGCCTGAGCCACCATCGAAATACTGTTTTTAGTCGCGTCTTGTTGTCTCCAGAGAAAATAATTAGTGACTTCATCATGAGGAAGCACCCAAGCCCGGCTATCAAAAGTAGCCAGCGTTTTACCCGGATAGGCTTCTTTAATGACCTCATTGAACTTTGCGGTAGCCATTGAGGCCGAAACCGAAACCATCTTTTGCAGATTATTTTCAAACCAGGATTGCGTTGTCAGCTTGTCATAATTGGTCAAAAGAATCGATATCTCGTCACTTTGATGATAAATCAACTTGCAGCCCATCATATTCTGCGCCAGGTACTTGCAGGTCTCCCAAAACGCTTGGATTAACGCTTCATCGAACGGTTTTTTCATATCCCGCGTAAAGGAGTGAAAATGGGAGCCGTCGATTCGAAGGATCACGGGGAGCCGCTGAGGAAGCGTTTGTCTGAAAATATTCTCATACCCCTTCATCCGGTTGCCAAAGTCGTCTTTTTTCATTATTTGTTCTTTTGTCTCCTTCTTAATCATGCATCCAAGGCCCATTATAGATAATTATGGAAACATCCTCAAATTGATTGGCACAGAAAAGGGAGTCGGCATGGAAAGGGCGTTAAAGATGCTTGATTTACCCTTGGATGGGACACATCATAGAGGAATCGATGACGCCAAGAATATTTCTAAGATCTTTCGTCAAAATATACGAGCATTGAGGTATACGGCGCGATATGCTAAGATAACAATAAATAAAGGAGCCGAGTGCCATCGGCTCCCTGCACAACACTTGGGTGGGAAACCTCCAAGATAATGCGGAAGATAACCCGTTCCCTTGGCAGCTAACCTGGGCGGGTTATTTTCGTTTGTTCAGATAAGTGAGCAACGCGAGAATAAACATCCCGAGCATGAGCACTTCCGAAAACGAAAATTTCATACGCATCACCTCCGATCTGGAGGCAATACTTTCCCACCCAAGTTCAGTTGTACAAGTTAAATTATACCATATGTGAAGAATCCCGTGATGAGCCTACGTAAATCCGTACCTATAAATTTGAGAATCCATGTTAACTTGTGACTTATGGTCACGGGTCAAGGAGCTGTTTTATGTTTACTCGAGAAATAATTGCGGAGCGTTTTAAAAATTTACGCCTTGTAAAGTCAATCTCACAGCAAGACATTGCCGCTTCCTTAGGAGTTGACAGAACTATTGTAAGTCATTGGGAAAGAGGAACGCGAACTCCTAGTTTAGAAGTTGCTTGCGCTCTGGCTGATTATTTTGATGTAAGCCTTGATTACCTTGTAGGACGCTCTGATGACTCTACTCACCGTTAAAAGAAAAACACCGCAATAGGAGCAACTTGCTCATAGTGTGGTGTTCAAAGAATTTGCTCATGTTATGCGAAGTTAACCCTACGTAAATATCGTTGCAACAATCAGAATAAATCCTATCACTAGGCCGATCGGCCCCCAATAATGCATAGGGATAAAAAACAGACTATGCTGGAATCCCATTTGGTAGCGTTGCCCCGTTTCCATATCAACCAGCACTTTGCCCGCATCGGCGTTAAGCGCTTTTCCTATATACCAGACAATCACTCCCGACACGATGAACACAAAAGCCAGCGGCAGCCGGGCATCTATTATGTCAAGCCCCAGAAGGGATACTAAACCATTGACAATAAAAAACAACACCCCTGGGATAACGATATTTAATATTCCCAGGCCTTTCCAAATAATCATGTGAAAACTTCCTTTCTTAGAATAAAGAGCCTTATTCAGGTCCAATAACAAACACATAATATTCCAAAATGGCCGCTTGCAGTTTCTTCTTATAGTCTTTGGGCGTGCCGTCTTTGTTGTGTTCATCGAACGTCCGCGATTGCTCGGCCCGCTGCAGCAAATCGGTGGCGGAGGCTTTCACCAGCATGATTTTATGTTTCAGCATGTTTCCATACGAATTATAGGTGTCCAGCCCTTCTTGCTTTACCCGCTCCGGATCGTCAGCCAAGGCGATATACTGGGCTACTTCTTCTGTTAAGTGATCGTACAGAACCCGGTAGGATGCGGCATCGAGGCCGTCTAATGTCTCCGATGTCACGCCCTGCCCGATCAGTTCGTCTTCAATCGCTTCCGCTGCCATGATCGATGCAAGCGCATGGTACCGGATCATCTGATCGTTTGCCTTGAAATCGGCAAGATCCAGCTCTCGCTGCTTCCATAGCCACTGATGCAGATTAACCGTGAAGTCTTCCGCAAGCGGCTCCCATTCCTTCAGCAGAACCTGCAGCTGTTCATGCAGCGTTTTCCCCTTCGCAAAATTGTCATCGACGTAAAATTTGAATCTGTAATAGGTGTCGATTTCGCCAAGCGTCTTGACCAGATCCTCCAGCTTCGGAGCAAGCTTCGTTACGGCGTCATCGACCTCGGGCAAGGCAGGCTGTTTAGCGGCCAATTCCGTATACTCCGCCAGTTTATAGGACTCTTTAAACTCCAGATTTACGCCCCACTCCAGATGAGCCTCTTTGCGCAAAGCGAATTTTTCCTTATGTCCGAACCGTTCTCCATACCGCTCCAGAACATCGGCTATAGCGCCATGGATATAAATATCCAGGGCGCTATAGCCGGCATATTTCCGTGCCGCCGCTTCCGTTCCGGGCTTTTCTTCCTGCATGGAGGCAGCCGGCTTTGTTCCTTCCGGCCGGATGATCTTCGCCAGCTCCAGCGGCAACTGGCAGGACGAGAGCAGTACAGCCAGAAGGCTTAAAGATACAACAATCCCCCACCTTAATCTCACGCTTTTCATCGAATTAATTCAAGCCCGATAAACTGCTGGTGGTATTGTAGGCATCCACGAGGATTGAGACCTTGCGGTCAAACGTCGACAAAATCGCATTAGGCCCGCCTGTCGTCACTTTGCCTTCCGTGTCGCTGTTAATCTCCGGATCCTGTTCCTGCAAAATTCTGAGAATATCGGTTGCCGTTACTTTTACCCCTTCTATGCTTGTCGGGAATATTTCGAGATTTGACCATCCCTCTTTCTTCCGTCGATCGGCATCCTTGGAATACTCAAAATAATGCTCGATATCCTCGGTCAGCAATTGATACAATTCCTCATATTCCTTAACATCGAAATCCAAAACGTTTTCGTCCCCGACTCCCTTATTGTAAAAAGCTTCCTGAATCTCCTGTGCCCGCAATACGATGCTCATCGCGTAGTAGCGTATCAGCATATCTTGGTCCTTCAGCTTCTCCGCATCCGCATACTTGCGCTCATTCGTGATCTCCGCAAATGCTTCGTTGAATTGCTGCCCCACCTCTATGTACTTCTCAAACAATGAAATAAAACGCGTATGTAGTTCGCGGCCTTGTTTAAAATCGTCATCGACATAGGTTTTCGCCGTGTAGTAGTTTTGAATGTCATTATTCGTTTTCATCAAATCTATGATAATCGGCATTAACTCTTTTACTTTCTCATCCGTTGCACCATAAGACGGTTCGGCGGAGGCAAAATCCAATGTTTTACCGGCACTCTCGATCACGGTCGGAATAAACGGCGTTGTGCTGTACCCGTCAAACCTGTCATCGATGTAAATTTCCTTCTCCGGACCGAACTCCTCCACATACCTGGTGAAAACAAGGTCATACATCCCACCGTTAATCTGATTGCTAAGGTCAATGTAATCGTTATACTTAAGCGTATCCTTCACCTCGTCTCCACCGGCCGCCCCCGTAAGTTTCCCTGCTGCCGGCAGGCTGCATGCCGTTGCCGCTATCGTGATCAACATCATACACAAAAACAAATTTACAACTTTCTTCACTACGTTCTCTCCCTTTTTTGTTGTAATCTCGAGTCTCCCCGCACCTTTAACTATATCGGCTGGAAGCGGCGGATTTGAATAGGGGGTGGGAAAATCATGAACGCGGACAAAAATAAAAACATCTGTAAATCCCGCACTGTTATAAGAAATAACAACAGGATATGACAGATGTTTCTCCTAAGCCTTCGGTCCGCTTGGCCCGGTGGTTGGCGATCCTATCTCTATTTCGTATGGAGCTCCAGGACTACTTTCCGAACTTGGTTAGGATGGGTTTCGATGAGCTCGATCGCTGCACGGAAATCCTCCAACGCAAAACGATGCGTGACAAAAGAATTCACCGCGATCCTTCCGCTGTTAAACCATCCTATCACTTCAGGAAACTTGCCCGATTGCAAACGGGAGCCCGCGATGGTTACTTCTTTCTTGGTAATGGGCAGCTGCGGTATTTGCGAAGGGGTCTCGCCAAAGCCGAGAACGACAACCCTTCCGGCCACTGAGGTCATTTCCACCGCCTGTTCGAAGGTTTTTTCCGTACAAACCGCATCAATCGTTACGTTCGGACCTAATCCGCCCGTTATGCGCTTAATCTCGTCGGCCACATTATCGGTAAGCGGATTCAAAGTATAGTCGGCGCCAACTTCCTTAGCATATGCCAGCTTCTCATCGCTTAAGTCGGAAATCATGCACACCGCGCCTTTGAGTTTAGCGACCTGCAGCGCACACAATCCGATCGGACCCGCTCCCATAATAAAAACAAAATCTCCGGCCCGGACATCGCCACGCCAGTTCGCTTGGGCGCCGATCGTGAACGGTTCGACCAAAACCGCCTCCTCCCATGCCAAACGATGGTCCACTTTATGCGCTAAATGCTCGGAAAGAACGATATATTCCTGGAAAGAGCCGTCCTTGTGAACTCCGTACACCTGCAGCTTGGCGCACACATTTTTGCGGCCGGCTTTACAGGCATAACATTGTCCGCAGGTTTCGATCGGCTCCATCACCACCTTATCTCCAGGCGACAGCCGGCTGACATCCGCGCCAATTTCTACGATTTCCCCTGCCATCTCGTGGCCGATAACGCGCGGGTAGGTGGCAACCGGAGAAGTTCCGTGATAAATGTGCATGTCGGAGCCGCATATGCCTACCATGCGAACCTTAATCAGCACCTCGTTACCGTGAATAATCCGCGGCATTTCTTTTTCGATCAGTCTCATTTGTCCCGGTTCCACAACTTGTATCGCTTTCAATTCACTCACTCCGTTCCCTTATAATTTAGGTTTATTTAAGCAATCGTCCGTTCCGTGGCAAGCTTCACTTTTTTATCCTTAATGGGCTTTACGAAAAAAGCGACACACAACGCCCCGATCACCGCCAGCCCGCCTGCCAGAATGAAAGCGCTTGTAAAATGACCTGTCGTTTGCACGAGCATTCCCGTAGCCGTCGGGCCGATGATGCCGGATGTATTCGCAAGAAAATGCATGAAGCCGCCGACGCCGCCCACCCGCTCTTTTTCAACCGTATCTTGAATAATCGCCCAGTACGTAATCGCTGTAAGATACAGGAAGAATACCGCCGCTGCCATCAATGAAACTGCGGCAGCCGTGGTGTTGACCAGACCGGCAAAGCCGATACTGACCGCAGCGCCAAGCAAACACGTGACCAATACGACTTTGCGGGAGAACATGGCATTGCCTGTCTTTTTGTAAAGAAAATCGATAATGAAGCCGCCCAAAGCAAAGCCGAGAAATCCAACCGTCCACGGAATCATCGTGGCAAAGCTCATCTCTTTGATGTCCAGGCCCCTAGCCTGAATCAAATAACTCGGAAACCAGGTCAGGAAGAAAAACAAGATATAGTTGTAGGCAAAAAACGCTACCGACGTAAACAAAACCGTCGGATGTTTCAAATAAAAAGAGAGCGGGGTTTTGGTTTTGCCGGCCGGAGCAGGCTGTACCTCTTTTTCATCATCAGCTTCATCGTCTTCAACGTCCTTCGGAGCATCCTTCACGCATTTGAGCCAGAACGCTGTCCAAATCAGACCTATAATCGTAATCAGGACAAAGGATACTTTCCAGCCCCAAGTCAAAGCAATAATCCCGACGATAGGACCCGAAATGGCTCCGCCCAGCGAGGTTCCGGCCATGGAGATCGATAAAGCTCTGGCCCGGTATTTCTTCGGAAACCAGTTATTGACCATTTTGCTTTGCGAGGAGGAGAGTGGACCTTCCCCCATCCCAAACAATACGCGCGCAATAAACAAAGAGACAAAGTTGAAGGTAGCGGCGGTTAAACCGGCAAAAAGCGACCAGAATGTCATGGAATAACCGAGCACCTTTTTCGGGCCGAACTTGTCGGACAAGAAACCGCCTATAAAGTTAAAGAGAGCGTAACCAATAAAGAAGCTGCTAAATAATAGGCCCATCTGAGCCGCATTGAGCTGAAAATTTTTCTGAATAAATGGAGCTGCGACGGAGAAAGCCGAGCGATCCAAGTAATTAATAACTCCCGCCAAAAACAGCAAAACCAGAACGATGCCACGCCCTTTAGAAAACATGAGCTGTCGACTCCTTTCAATTATGGAATTTTGTCGCCACTCGCTTATTAAACGCCCGAGCAAACCATAAATCCGCCGTCAATATGTACGGCCCTACTGCTCTTTTCAATCGGTATAAAGCGCTTTCTTATAAATGTTTCATCTGTACGGATTATCTTTAGGCCGGCCTTATGTGAAATACTAGCATACATTATGCTAGTATACAAGTTGAAGTTTGTGATCATTTTGTCACTCCCCGAAAAATAGTTCTTTTGCCCCCTGCTCCTATTTTCTTCTAAAATTTAACTGTTAGTGGAATTATTGAAACGCTATAATGCTAATGATCATTTGCGTGGATTTAGAGAAAAAAGGAGAGAAAAAGATGTTGAAAAAATGGCGATTATTTTTGATGATTGGCATTCTCATGGCGGTATCTGCGGGCTGGAATAACGGAGTATCTTATGCGGCTGCAGAATACGCTTGGGATAAGTATAAGGGCACGGAAGTCAGGACCTATAGACTCACCGCAGTACCCGGAAGAGCAGGATCTATGGATCAGAAAACGTTTTTTGCCGCGATCAGCGAAACCCCAAATGTATACGGAGGGTTCACCGGCTATAGAACAGGGAAAACAACTGGGGTTGCAACCGTGAGTGTAACGGACGGGGTTTATAAATATACGGTTGTTGATTTTATTCGCGATGTGGAGCCGGAGATTGTAGAATACGTCAATCCAAGGGGCGGGATCCCCCACCGCTGGAACGGAACCGATGATATTCGCATTTTCATGAGAGGGTCGGAAGCGGCTGCTTTGGCAGAGCTGTTTTATGAGGGGACACCAAGTGAAGGACGATATCAGTTTAATGCTGACGATGTTTACTTGGTTACGTTCTGGTCCAGTACAGTAAGGCCGATCAGTGGAATGTCCGCTGAAGCGTTAATCGAGGAAGGAGAACCTGCGTTTATAAATCGAGAGTTTGTAGGTCAAGTAACAAGCGAAGATCCTACGGCTTATCCGCAAGATGGAATTTCAAACGGCTATTATTACGTTTATAAGGGTTCTCAAACACTCAATTACCAATGAAAACCATTGTTAAGTGATAGGGAATTATGGCTTTAAAAGGTATGTTTCTAAAACCACTTTTTTTGCTGGTTTTATTCACTCCCGGGGAGATTATTCCGATAATCCAAGTATATACAGTTTGGTGTTTTTTGTAATGGGAATGAAAACTCGTTTGAAAAAAAGTGCTAATTTTCACAATTGACATGGGGGTGCAGCCGAAGAGTAATTCGGTATTGTCTCGTAGAGGAGGTGCAATGATCTGAAATAATGAAGTGTGAAAAAAAATTAAACCGAATTAGGCGTTACCTGGCTAGTCTACTGGCGGTGTGGCTGTTCTGTATGCATAGTGTTCCCGCTTTTGCGGACAGAACCTTTAACGATATTGAACACTCCTATGCGGCTGATGCGATCGAGGCCATGGCTGCTCAGGGTTACGTTACCGGTTATAAGGATGGGAGCTTTCGGCCTTTGCAATTGATTTCGCGGCAGGAATGGGCAAGCATTTTCGCTAAAACCTTAAAGCGAATACCGAATAACAAAGAGCTAGCTTCTTTTCGCGATGTGTCACCATGGGCTCTCCCCTATGTACAGGTCCTGCAGGAAGAGAGCATTACGAAAGGAATTGGCGGCCAATTATTCGGCGCCAAGCACCATCTGACTCGCCAGGATATGGCCGTTTGGTATGCCAGGTATTTCGGTGTTTCTGAAAATACCCCGTCCTCCGGTATATCCAGCTTTGTGGATCGGTCCGATATATCGGACTATGCACAAACGAGCGTGTGGCTGATGGAGCAATTAGAGCTGATTGAGGGGGATACGAACCATTATTTTCATCCCAAACATTTTGTGACACGGCAGGACGCTACGCTGGTTGCTTATCGGGTATGGCTTGGCGGCGACGAGCTGAGAGAACGCGCCAAACGTTTGCTGGATTCATCAGGAAATGAAGCTGCAGCGGCGAATCAGCCGGCCAGCCCGCCTGAACCGAATAAGGCAGCGGTCGATCTGGCGCCGGAAATTAGCGGCCGGCGTGCGAATCCGCAAATCGCGGAGCCCAGAAGCCATAGTCCCAGACCTGATCCACCGGCCGGCCCGGTAATACCGACAGATCCGGTAACGCCAACAGAACCGAAGCCGGAACAGCCGATGTTACCACCAGGGTCTGATCCCAAACCACCAGTAACACCGCCTGTGACACCACCAACAACTCCGCCAAAACCACCGGTGCTTCCAGTAGGTGACCCTCCTGTGGATTTTGTGGCGGATGAGGTCGTCATCAAGGCGCCGGAGCTGGTAAATCAACCGGAAACGTATCCTTCGTATCAGCTGTCCTTTCAGCTCTACAAGGAGGGGCGGCCGGTAAGCATTCCCGCGGCCAGCGTCACAAATGTTACTTATGCATTTAGCGATGAATTAGGGGTTTTTGATGAACAAGGGAAAATCGCCCATGCCGAGCTTATTCCGGCGGCTGACAGCTTCATTCCTGTAGGGATAAAAATCACCGTTGCCAAGCCCTATCAGGTACTTACAGCACAGACCAAAGTGATCGTAAAAGGAAAAGCTCCTCCAGTAGAGGACCCGAGTGTAATCAAGTCCGTATACTTGGCCACGTATACCATTCCGCAGTCCCCTACTCTAGACCCTGCAGCCTGGAGTATGCCCTATGTATTTCAGAATGCCAAGGGAGAGGTTATACCACCAAGTCAGTTACCGTCGGACTTGAAGCTTCGGATTGAGGATTCCAGGGGAATATTTGACGAGGATGGGCACATCGCCAACCTGCATCTGATTCCTGCAGTGAACTCCGTCATTCCGTTCAAGATCGAAGTTGAATCGCCATCCCAGGGAATTCACTTCATATCCGATGCCGAATTAACGGTAGTACCCGGAGAACGCCAAAAGCAATATTTTGCTGTCTCGCTAATGCTGCAGGGACAAGATCCGGGCAGTACGACCACGGTAGAGCAAATCGAGCAGGCTCGTCAATTGCTGATGGACCGCTTTGGCCCTAACATAAAAGTAACTTGGGCTATGGAAAATCGATTTGTTTTCGTGGAAACGAATCGTCCGCAGCTTAAAAAGGTGTTGGAATACGTCGATCAGTATGGTGATGAAGTCGGTATTTTGGACGGGTATCCGAATAACCTGTATGAGCTCCCTTTTTGGGAATTGCGGATGAACGAGTGGTTGTATATGTATCGTTATAATGCGCTCAATGAGCTGCACCAATCCGGTACGTTGGGATCACCTTCGGTGTTTGAAAGCATGGATACGGACCAATATCGGAAGTATCTGCCTAAATCATTGACCAGCTTTACGGTGAATCCCGAGCAAACCCAATGGCTTAAAGATCACTTTAAGATCACTTCCGCGATGGGGTGGTCGGCTACACAATATAATGTGAACGGCATGTATGGCGAGGGTTCGCCTTTGATGCCTTACTGGTCCAATAAGAACAATCCGATGGTCCCCGCGCAGGGATTTACAGATAATAGCGGTACCGTATTCATGAACTCGATTACGATTGATCCGATTGGATCACGCTATACCCAAGATTCCTCACGCTGGACTCTCCATCCGGGCGACCCCTATGTGAATGAAACGGATGCGGCACCACAACTGTATATAGCACAACAATATTTGGACAATCCGTTTCAACGTATAAATACGGTAAACTACATGTCCATTATTTTGGACATCAACTGGCTTGCCAGCAACCATAACATGTCGCAAATCTGGGAGAACTTTGTGAATCACTTCCCGATTGGCCGCGAGGTTGAGATTGTAGGCGTGGACGGACTGAAACAGATTTATGAATCATCAGCCGGATCAAATAATGATCATGCGGAATTTACGCTCATGTTTAGAGGCTCCGGCATTAAGACGGCTATGGACTCCAATAATTCGCCGGCCAATCTGCGCTATTTGTGGACGGAAAACGCCTCACAGCGGATTATTTTATCCAAGGAAGATGGAGACGAAGCATGGTCTATTATTGATTTCACCGACTATACCCGCGTTCCGGTTCCAAAGACACCCTACAACTTGAATAAGGACACGGATGTAAGCTACGTCACCGGAAGGAACTTCAAGCTAAATCCTACGGCTCCGTTAACAGCAGAGGAAATTCAACGCATAAAGGATCGTTTGAAGGAGATTTACTTCGCGGAAGAAGTGAATTATCAGTGAGAGTCTGAAGCGGAAGATGCTTTGGAACCTGAGGTTAAAGAAAAAGAACCGAGCGCATATCGCTTTCGGTTCTTTTTTTCATTCTACGCTTTGAAAATAATGCGAGTACTTCTTAACCAAATCCGGCGTGCAATATTCAAGCGACGTAATGTGCTCTCTGAGCAGTCGTTCGGTTTGCTCTTCATCATTAACGGTTATGGCTTCGAATATAGCCTCGTGTTCACTCACAAGCTGATTCATATGCTTCGTTTCCAGCAGCTCTAAATACCGCATGCGATTTAAATGGCCGCGCATTTGATTGATGATCGATATCAACGTGGAATTTCCCGTAAGCTCCAATACCGCACTGTGGAAGCTCTCATCAAGCTCAAGGAACCTATCGAAGTTTTGTTCATCAATGATTTTTCGATGCTCTTCCAAAATCCCCTTGATCTGCTGATACCCCTTCTCGAAGGCAGCATCGTTTGCGTTCCACTTCCTGGCCGCTTCTTTAAAAGCGCTCACCTCAAGACTTACACGTACAAAGCGAGCCTCCTCAATCTTCTTCTTCGACATATATGCGATTCGGGCACCGCGCTGCGGCAGGATCTCGATTAACTCTTCTGTCATCAAACGGCGGAAAGCCTCCCTGATCGGTGTCCGGCTTACTCCCAATGTGCTGCCTAACTCCGATTCAAATACGAGCTGGCCGGGTTCCAACTGCAACGTAACAATGGCCCCCCGGATAACCTGATAAGCATGATCGGACAGGGTATTCCTATTTTTGGAAATGTTCGGTAAATTCATAACCGCGCATGGAGACACGAGACTTTAGTCGTGTGAGGTATTGCGCTCGGCATGAGGGCTACCCATCGGTAGCTCGAAAGCCGAAAGCTCCATGCCTCCTCCTTTCGTCATGAAGATTCAACCATTTTCCACTTGATCATATGCTATACTAGATTTAGTGAAAAGAGGTGAATCGGATATCTACTATTACAGCGAAAATCCAAATCTATGTCCCGCATGAACATACGGAAATGCTCATCAAAACAACAAAAGCCTATCGTGAATCCTGTAATTATCTTTCGGTCATTGTATTTAAAACGAAAGAATTAAATCAGCGTACACTCAATGACTTGTATTATCAAGAACTTCGAAGTCGTTTTGGTTTGAAAAGTCAAATGGCGCAATCGGTGATCAAAACCGTCATTGCCCGCTATAAATCTGCTCAAGTAGGCGGTCACGATTGGAACCTGGTCAAATTCAAATTACCTGAATATGATCTGGTATGGAATCGAGATTATTCTTTGAACTCTAACATGTTTAGCTTAAATACACTGGATGGACGTTTGAAGCTTCGTTACGAAAAACAAGGAATGCAACACTTCTTTGATGGGACGTGGAAGTTTGGTACGGCCAAGCTCGTTTATAAACATAAGAAATGGTTCTTGCACATTCCCATGACCAAAGAGTTCCCAGAATTAGATTTTGCGGATGTCAACCATATTGTTGGAATTGACCTCGGAATGAACTTTCTTGCCACAACCTACGACAGTCAAAACAAGACGACGTTTTATCCTGGACGAACGGTTAAACACAAACGAGGTCAGTATAAAGCCTTACGCAAACAACTTCAGATGAGACAAAGCCCCTCTGCCCGTAAACGTCTAAAGCAAATCGGTTCAAGAGAAAACCGTTATGTTACCGATGTGAACCATCAAATAACAAAGGCACTCGTTGAAACCTATCCGAAAAGTACTCTTTTTGTGATCGAAAATTTAAACCATGTTCGTTCAGTAACTGAAAAAGTATGTGTGCGCCATCGTTATGTGTTGGTTTCCTGGGCATTTCACCAGTTCCGTCAACTGTTAGAATATAAGGCTCAACGGAACGGACAACGAGTCATCGCATTAGATCCTAAATATACTTCTCAAACCTGCCCGAAATGTGGACATATTGAACGAGCAAATCGAAACAAAAAGACGCATACCTTTGAATGCCGAAGCTGTCACTATTGTTCTAACGATGACAGAATTGGTGCAATGAATCTGTACCGCAAAGGAATAGAGTACATCGGTACAGTTACAGCAGGAGTATAACTCTTGTCGTAGGGGCGAGGTCAACCGTCCTTATGTTCCAGCACGCTAAGGTAGGAGCACCGTGAGGTGCGTTTGCACTACCGGTTAGGAATAAGTCTAAAAGGCATGTGCAAAACACAAGCACTGTCTACGATGTAGGCAGAGACAAGCTCGTGACTTTAGTCATGAGTTGTTGACATTCTCACCTTACCTAATATACTACGATAAAATTATTATACTAGTATGCAAGCCTTGTAATCAAACGTTTAATATTACGGTAATATTGAATACCTGGTACGAACATAAATAGCCTAAACCAATTTTACCTCATAGCTAAAAAAGCTTGCTCCCACCCTAAAAGTAGAAACAAGCTTTTAGAAGTGCCGAGTGTTACCGCAAATTATCTTCACCCATAAATAAGCTCTTCCTTAGCCGCGTATATCTCCATCATCATTAACGCTCCAAGCTGAAACCCGTTTGCGAAAGAAGATGTAGCCTGCATCGACTCGGTCTGTCTGTGCAAATCGAGCAGCGTTTCAAGCTGGTTGAAATTATCCGCAGACAGTTTCCCTTTCCACATTCCTTTTGCTTCGGATATCTCTCTTCTTATTCTACGGAACTCGGGATCTCTCGGGACAATCTTCTCTTCCGGGCGAAATTCACCACAATATAATGCTTCTAGCATACTTTTCATTTCCATCTTCCTTTCAGGGGAATTTTGGTGTTACTCCTTGAAGAGAGAATTACGCAATAAGTAGTTGATTTATTATGTAGTATAACGGTATTCCGTATCATATTTTTATGATATCACGGTACGCCGTTACATTCAAGAGGATTTTCATGATATCATGAAGAAAGTATTAATAGCTGAAACGAAAAAACGTTATGGGGGAAATTAATCAATGCCAATCCGGCTTCGTTTAAAAGAAATCCTAGAAGAACGGGGAATGAGTCAGCGAGAACTCGCCCGCAGAATGAATATCCGACCAAGCACGGTTAGTCATCTCTGCTCCGATAAAGTCAATGCCGCCTATTTTGACACCCTGGAACAGATTTGCAAATCACTCAACATCAGCTTGCATGAACTTCTTGTAATGGAAGACAACTAAATAAATATAACTATAGGCTAACGTAAACATAAAAGGTAACGGGAGCGTCAGTCCAATTAGCAAAATTTCCAAAAAGAAACTCCTATATGATTAAGCTAGGTTAAGCAATAATCCTTAGTTATAGCAAAAAGGCTTATTCCTATTAGTTTAGATTGGAATAAGCCTATACTTATAAATTCCTCAGATATATTTGACGAAGATTCCAATCAGTTCATCAAGATCAAATCCATGTCCTAACATATTCCCCTGCTGCATCAGGGTTAAGGCTTTGTCTAATGATATTCGTTCCATGGATTCGCCCTCCCTTCTGTAACGGCGGGGGCGTTTAACTCTTGCTGGACTCTAACCTCCTCCATAATAGATATTGCCGCCCAGCTTCCTGCTCATTATAGTCATTCTGTACCATGACATTCAGAATAGCGTGAGGGATGGAATCAGTGTAGCTATATAAGCTACTACTAAGCCTTCTGGATGAGATGTTATACAGGACAACAAACGCCCGATGTATGAGCCCTAGCTTCTGAATGCCTCCTTTACAGGATGATCATGGATAATTACTTCTTTCGAGATGTTTTCTTTTATAGGTTAGACACTCTATATGACCATAATCGACCTATTCACCGCAATGCAGTTTTTACAAGTTTCCTCCAACAGTTAAATAAGCTAAATGAAATAACAATTTGTTAAATTCAACTTGTAAAAAAATCCTTTAAATACTGGTTTTGAATTTCAAATCTATTGGAAAATACTCGATTGATCTTGGGAACAATCTCTTGTTCAAAGTCCCCAATATTGTCCTTAATTGCCAAAATAAACTCTTCATCTTCAATAAAATTTAGATAATATTTAAAATCATTAAAATTTTCAATATCATTTGTGATAATAATATTGTACAAACCTTCACTAACTAAAGCGTGGTGCAATTCACCTTGACTTATTTCATACCAATCAAAGTTTTTCTTTCTATCTTCTATAATTCGGAATGACTTATCCTCTATGTCCCGAAATCTCAACGCTTCTTTTCTAAAAAATGTACCTAGCTCGTGTGACTGATTTATTTTTTCTGTTATTAGTAACTTAATTTTACATAGTGTCTCCTCGTCAACTGTAGAGTTGAACAATTCGTGATAGATACCACTTCCTAATAATATATCATCTGACTTGATAAGCAATTTTTTTATCTCGTTATCTAAATCATCTTTTACTTTTTTTGAATTAAAATGAAGAACACCATCAACATATTGTTTAAAATTCTCTTCCACTATCTCAGCTTGAACATCCTCGTCCATATCTTCAAACTCCACATTATCTTTTCTAAGCAGAATTTTAGAATCATTATTTAACAACAGTTGGAATATCTCATAATGAAAATCTGGGTTAAAAGGGAAATCAGAAATAATAAACCAGTTATTTTCCATTTCTTATCTCCTTTAGCTCCTGACACTCTTCTAAGAATTGCAGGAGTTATAATTTGTTTAATTATTTATCAGGAAGAACATGATGAATATTTTCTACTTCTGAATTTAAATGAAAATGATCCTGAACAACCTTTCCCTGCACCTCCCCAAACCTCCAGGAACCCCTTCAATTCGCACTTTCGGCCCTGGTCCGTATTGCCGGATTCAGTTTTACATTCAGATCTTTTAACCCAGCCTTGACCTTTGCTCCCGTATTATTCAGCTTAACTCCCATATCTTTTAGCATCCGCTGTACGGCTGGGCTGTTTACCCCTACCATGGACAGGTTTCTTCTCGTATCGACCATTTTATTTCTTGCAGCTCTTGCTCCGGCTTTTCCCAGCATCGCAAGGTCGACGAAACCAAGTATTGTTCCTGTAGTGTCTAATGCATTTTGGTCTACATTCAGAAGTTTAGGATTTGTGAACCCATCCCCATTGTTCAGGTCACTCAATTTCATCATACTTACGCCAACTTGGGTTACGCCCCAGCCCCCGTTGACTATGGCAAATAAATACATCGACCCGCCTCCGCTGGGGATGGCAGTAGCAGTAGCAATCGCAATTATGCCGAATATGAGATTCATCCACGCTTCCGATTTTTGCGAATTGATGATTTGTTGCTCAAACGTATATCTCGAATAAAAGATACCCTGATCTGCTTCTTTACTGAAATACTCCGGTTTTCTTGGTATCACGTATTCGAGATTATACCAATCCGTAAAACCAGGCATAGATCTATTGTTTCCTGCTGAAAGCTAGCATACGCCGCCATTTTTTCATCAAACGTGGGGAATTCCGCTGCTGGCTTTTCTATTATACTATGCAATGAACGCCGAAGATCACGCTGCGTGACTCATTCATTAAATCCCGAACCGCGTATATTTGATCAAACCACAACAGCTTTAAGAGCATGCCATGAAATAGCATTTTGTTCTTTCCGTTTTCATCGGTGTATTGGAGCTCCACATCCGTCTGCTCGCCCGCCATTTTCACATACTGATCCTCTTTCTCTTCCGGGATTATCCCGGTAAAGGTCAGCCTCGCGTGGTCATCGATGGTTTTGTCCAGCTTCACCTCGTAACAAAAAAAGCCCGTTCCTACTAACAAAGTAGAAACAAGCTTTTTTGTAAATCTTATAATTTTCAAAATGGTTTTCACTGCAATTACCTTAAACCATAAATAAGTTCTTCCTTAGCTGCGTACACTTCCATCATCATTAACGCCCCAAGCTGAAACCCTTTTACGAAAGAAGATGTAGCCTGCATCGACTCAGTCTGTCTGTGCAAATCGAGTAGCGCTTCAAGCTGATTGAAATTATCGGTAGACAGTTTCCTTTTCCACATTCCTTTGGCTTCGGATATCTCCCTTCTTATTCTACGGAACTCGGGATCTCTCGGGACGATCTTCTCTTCCGGGTGAAATTCACCACAATACAATGCTTCCAGCATACTTTTCATTTTTCATTCTCCCTTTCGTACAGATTTCAATGATACTTTCGAATTATTCGCAATTTCTTTTCTAGTGCCGTTATCCCTACTTTCCGGTGTTACGTTATAACGTCACACTACTGATTATATGACGTTACAACGTAACAGTCAATGCTTTTTTATTAATTCATGGTATATTGTTCTATATAAGACTTGGGGGAAAATTACAATGAAAATCAAAATTAAGTTGCAACAACTATTAGATGAGCGGAATATTTCTCAACGTCAGTTTGCAATTATGGTTAATATGCGTCCTGGAACGATAAATGCCCTTTGCAGAGGGACGACGGACAGAATTTATATCAGTACTCTTGAGCAAATATGCAAAGCGCTTAATATACACATTCATGAACTGATTGACATGGAAGAATAATTGTAGTTCTATCTGATTTCTTTTAACATTATCTTTTTCCAATGAGGGTATAGGATATTTTATCTCCTACATTCCTTTTAGAATTTAGGATTTGGCTTTCCATTACCAACTATGTAGTGGGTCGGAAATTTCAATTAGGACCATTATTGTTTTCTGTACAATTTAGACTCTTGGATAATAAAAAGAGTCAATCAATGGTATAAACATGATTGACCTTTTTATTATCTGATTTCGAAAACATGTAAATTGGTCGTCACCAGAGATTTCTTTACAGCATAATCATCGTTACAATCTCTAGATATGTTGCAGTCAGAATTAAATCTCTTTCAGTCCAGACCATCTTTATCCATCCTAGAATATGCGATTTCTTTCCTTAACTTCCCAACTTTCTCTATCGGGGCGACGTATTCTACAGTTGCGTAGCATAACAGGTCATTTATGTTAGTCCACAGTCGACCTGTTCAATGTAACGCTTAGCGATATTTAAGGTATAGAATTCAACCGCCAAACAGTGGCAAGGACAAAAAAACACTACAACACGGGCGATTCCGCTTGTTGTGGTGTTTATTAATTGTATTGAACGATGGGTAAACAAAACTTGCTTACAAACTCTTATGTCATTTTATCAACAGACAGAATTAATTTAATTACCTTCCATACCCACTGTCTTTAAAAATCTTCTTCTTCATACGGATAATTAAGTAATGATAGATTTTCTTTACTCATAAGCCATGTTTGATATTCATCTAAATTACCCTTGATAAGTAAAGACCCCTTAATTCTTTTCAGTAATGAATCCGGGGAATCATCTTCCAAAACCAAATCTTGATCGTTCAATCGCAATATTTTTCCAATCACTTCCAGTAGTTTTACCCATCCGATCTCAAACGTACTGGATATAAATTGAATACTAATAAGAACATTCGTATTTACACCATATGCTTCGCGGTTCATTTCTCGAAAATATTCAATATAGTCTTCCTCAGCATCTAAATCAATACTCATTGAAAAATAGGTGCAACCGACATTTATGCGTTCTGTATAAGAACTAGCCCATACTTCTGCCTCATAATCAATTAATTCTACAAAAAACACTTCGCACAACATAGCGTAGAGCAATTTCCCCAATTCTTCTCTAGGCAAATTAGAACCAATTGATAAACGAAAATCCATCTTATTCAAACCTCCAGTAAGCTCTAGTTACTTGACGACCTTCAATGACTAATAGTTCATTTAAATGTTTTAAATCCTTGTGAGTTTGACTTAATATAAACTCAATAAGCTCAGTTCTATTTTCAACAGGATAATCATTTAAATTTAACACTATTCTTCTAGCTTGTAATGTAGTTTTTTCCCTAAGTATGTCAAGTGTGTTCTTTAGTTTAGTGGATTCAGGAGCATAACAATCAAACACTTGCCCCTCTATTATGAAATCCGGACTTTTATCAGGATCAATACCATAGCCGTTTCCACGAAATTTTCCATTGGGCACTTCGTCAAGCATTATCGTGCGATATCCATTTTCAGCTAGCACATTCGCGGCTTCATTTTGTCTTTTTAGTCCTCGAGCATTTTTACCTTTTTCATTAGCATAGTTTCCTTTGGGCTTCCCACCCTTTGGTAATGAAGGCTTTGTAATTACAGCATTTGGTCTGATTTTAGGTGTATAAGGAATATGCTTTTCACCATACAGTTTGTATTCAGAACTAGTCTTCCAGTCCACATTCTGGTCGCCATACCTTGAACGGAAATACTCATCCCATTCTGGTCCTGTTCTAGGTATCTTTGCAGCATTATCCGTCTCCTCAATCAAACTACCACTCTTCGGTCCCCTCTTCAACCCAGCGTCCAATACCTCATCCAACTCATCAATATTCCGCGCATATGCTGCTAAATCCCCGGATTTCAGAAGAGCTTTTAGTCCAAGCCCAAGTTCTCCTGCACCCACGACTAACCCAGCTATATTTACAAGATCTTGATTCATTCCCATAAAGGTAGGATCTGTGTAGTCTTTCCCTTCGTTTAAATCATTTATCTTTTGCACGTTAATCCCTATGTCCGCTACTCCAAGAACTGCTCCGCCTGCCGCAAGCGATAACATGAGCAGCGAACTTCCCCCAGTGAAGAACGCCCCCACGATCGCTACCGCACCAAATAAAATGTTCATTTCCGCAAACATGATTTGGGGTGAGATCTGGAACTGAAAAAAGGTATATCGGGAATACAAAAGAGATTTATCTTCTGCTTTACTTAAATAATTGGGCTTTTGGGGAACGATCAGGTTCAATTCAGCCTCTTTCATAAACGCCTCGATCGCATTGCCTAAAAGAGCCTGTACACTACCTGTGAAGGGCTGTTCTCTCCCTATGTTTGGCTTTCCTGATGACTCAGGTACGGACGGTGTACTTGGGACAGGTTGATTTCGCTCCTCATTCCCCTTGTTTTTGGCTTCATACTGCTGCTGTTTCAACGCCTTATGCTGATTATATGCATTGATATACTTCTGCTTCTGTTCTTCCAGATCCTTCTCTGTCGTTTCTTCCCCATTCGAGGATATAACAAACTTTTTCCTATAACGATCCCTTAGCTCAATCCCATCTATCTTGCTCATTTTTTCCAAAGCGTTTGGCTTAGCGTTAGGATCTTCCTCCACTCGTCCGGCTATTATTTTACGAACATCTTCCTTCTTTAGGTTATCAGCCTCTATTTTGTAGCTAGCATATGCCTCCAATTCATCATATGATATTTCATTCTGTTCACGCTTCTCTAGGTATACCGAAAGCATTCCTTCTTCTGTTAACTGATCAACATACAGCTCCTTAAGCTCCTCGTCTGTAAGCAATTCAATATAGTCCATCTCCACCTTCTCAAAGTGGAGTTCCTTACTGCGGATGCCAACCCGATTTCCTTGGACCGTGACGGATTGCTGCGAGTCAAATGTTTGAAAAGTAATAAAGTCACTGGCTGTCAACTTAATGGAATCGATCACCGCATCTCGGGATCCAAAATTCAAGTTATTGCTTGCGCTTACGAAAAGATGGCTATCCGCTTCCAGTCGAATATCATTCTGGTTTAAATGAATTCGTACCGTACCCTTTTCAAACAATACTCCGTCATCCCCGAGCTCCATTTTCGCTTCTCCGGGCATATGGAATACTTTGGTGGTCGGCTTCTGGAACACTGTTCTGGACGTCATTTCCTCACTTCTGCCGCGGACGGAGTTAATCGCTATGGATTGCTTCTCTATTCCGTTGGGAAAATAAATCTTGATTCGCGCTCCTTCGTCCGGCATGCAATGAAAAATATTGTTCCCTTCCGGCGAATACGGAAACCACCAATTCCCTGATTCATCGTGTTCACCATCGATATCGAGGTGCACCTTGACCATATTATTAGCCCGTTTAACCACACGCCCCTCAAGGGCCACGCCCTGAATCCCTTTATTCAGGCGTGATTTACGGCGGAGAGATGAGCGCTGAACAAGCAAATATGTATAGGAAGTAGTTCCTTTTTCGTACGTAATCGCTGATTCTGCAATGACCCACATTCGCCCTTTGAACCCAACGTTATCCCCTACCTGGCAATACTGATCTGTCACAACAAGGTAGCTGATAAGATCGTTTTCTTGTAACGCTCCCCCATCCGTATGCGCCTTAAGATCCAAATAAACCGCCCGGTTCGAGAGAAGCGTATACTTTTTGGCGTGAATAACCGTTCCCCATTTAAAGTCCGGAACCCCGAAATAAACGCGCGGTGCATCCATCACCACATCCGGCAAAATAACCGTTCCTATCCGGGAAGCAAGGCGTTTTAGAAATTGCCAATCCGTCTCCTGGTACTGAACCATTAATTCACCTATAGTGTCTCCCGGGTTTGTGGCTTCATTTAGAATATCCCCCTTTGGATAAATGGACGCCAACTTCTGAATCAACCCGGTATACGTGAGGTGTTTGTTCTGAAAGGATCTGCTATGGGGGGTTAAATCCATGGCATAAGATCGGGATAACGCCTCAACTTTGACATGTGGAATGCCGTCCTCCACTTCAATTTCAAGGCTCGTAATTCCCCCGGCAAACCAATATTGACTGCCCTCATCTGTCCGCTTAAAGATCCTCAAACTATCCTGAAAACTTCCTTCCAGCAGACAAACCTCGGCATCCTCTTCGGCCATTTCCGCCACTAAAGAACATTTCACATGCTCATTGAACTTACTTTCAATTTTGAGACTACGTATCGCCTTTAATTTGTAGGGCCATTGAAATTGGAACTCGTTTCCTTCCTGCCACGTTTCCATTCATTATTTCCCTCCCTTCTACTTGACTCCTCCCGGCAATAATTCATATGGGGCAGGGTCCATCCCATTCGTTAAAAACTTTATCGCCCCTCCCCAGCGGCAAAACAAGCAGGAACTGGTGGTTAATGCAGGAACCCCCTGGATTTTTACATTAGTACTCCCGTTAGACCATACTGGCTCTCCTGCAGGAATGCCGGTCAAGTGTTCAATGAGATCGAACTTGGGAACGCAAGGATAGATTTTTTTCTGGCCAGGCAATAACGTCTCTGTCTCCGGATCAATATCATAAATATAGGAGCTGTCCGCTACAGGGGGTCCGCCAGGCTGTCCAAGAGGTATTCTTTGTATTTCGGCCATTTTCTGAGGATGAAGTAAACTCCGGCAAAATCCAAAGGAATAAATGTTTCCATCCACTTTATTCCCTGGAACATCAAATTCGACATTCCCCGTTACATGTTCTGAGGAAGCAACCACGCAATCCTTCACTGTCATTAGGGGTTGACCATTGACATATACCCCATGATCCTGAGTAAGGTTCAGCACATCCTCGTGTGTTCCCATCGTGCAATACATATAAGCCCCGCGAGTTACATAAGTCTCTTCCGACCGCCATCTTTCTTCCACCGTTAACTGCTGAATGGTACTAGGCTTCAAAAAACTCCAATTTGGAGGAACGCTCATTTGAATTCACCTTCCACGGATAAGATTCTTCTTAGCTTTAAACCCCTTAAGCTCTTTCTAAGCAGTCCTTCCGCAACGTCCAAACGTACAACAAGCAAGGAACTTCGATAATACGGAATTTTAAAAATTTTAAATCCAGGCACCTGACTCTCATCGATCACAAACTCGCCTATCTTGGCCGTAGTAGAATTCTGGAGCATACATGGTATTTCTTTGAAATTCATTAAGGAATAAGGAACTTGGATATGCCTTTTTAAATCCATCACCACCACGGTTTTATGCTCCAAATCCGGCTCAAAAGAAGTGATGACACGACGGAAGTCCTCAGAAAACAGCAAGACCGGACGTTCGATAAAACAGCTATACTCTATTTCTTGGCCGGAGCTCACATAGGCAATTTCTTGCGGATTGGCATATTCGAACCCTTTCAATACCGTCTCCGGAAAAGTTATTGCGCCTCCGATCGAATTCAAACGCCTGTCTAGTTCAACAATGAAATATTCCATTGCCTACTCCTCCACCCAATGCACGCTTTGACGCTGCTCTTCGGTTAATGAAACTTTAAAAATATCACGCTGCAGCATTAGGCTGCCTGTTAGTTCTGCCCCCGTAAAATCAGCGCCATCCAAGTTCGCATAAGTAAAATCCCCTGCAATCTTCGCCCCTCTGAAACTTGCCTGGCTGAGATTAGCCCTCATAAATCGAACTCCATGTATGCCAAAAAATGTTCCGTGTTTCTCGCTCATCACATCTCGGGTTCCAAGCGTATCATCCAAACGGGCTCCGACCAGGCTGCAATCCCGGAAATCGGCATCAAACATTACGCTTTGTCGAAAGTCTACTTCATCACACGTACAGCGGATAAACCGGGTTCCTAGCAGCAAACTGTCCTGCATCTGACTGCCTGTGAAATCGACCTCTTCAAAACGGGTATAGTTCAGGCGGATTCCCCGATAACTCCCTTTGGATATATCCACTTGAGCAATATGTTCATAAATGTAGGCATGCTCCAGCAGGTTTTCCAGCCACCCTTTACAAGTAATCGATAATCGCTGATTTTCACTCTTGCGGTATACGGACTCGCTGGTCTCCGAATCCTTGTATTCGCCTACGCGAATATCAAATAGCGGTTCTTTCGCTACTTGTTGAAACGACTCCAAGGATTCAATCTGGTCCATCGCATACCGTACAGCATGTACCATAAACATATGAAACGGGTAAATTTGCTCTTTGAGCCACGCTTCAAGGGAATGGCTTTTGATTTGATTCATATAAGCCTTGCGCTTTTGCTCCAGAAGCTCAGTCCAGCTATTCATAAAATTAAAAATCCACTTGGCATTTAGCCGAAACGGGGTGATTTGGACTTGATCTATGGTCTTCCTATCCAGAGCCTCCAGCATATATACAGGCTCGCCTTCCATTAAAGCAGAACGCAAGAGGGAGAATTGGAACAACATCATCCTGCCCAATTCACCTTCCGTTTGTTTTCTCTTAATCTCTAGGCAGAACTCGTTAAATAACTGTACGATATCCCTGGCGATCATTTCTTTATATTCATCAAAATATTGCCGTAAAGCATGAAGCTGCTCGTTTCGTAGAGGTATGGCATCCTGCTTCATGAAATGTTCCCAAACTTCGTTTCCGTTCATATCCATCCCCCCTTGTTACATTTGGTTATTATTCCATCAGGACTTCAACCCCGGATATCACAACCTGTCCTTGATCGATCTTTATCCCTCCCTTATCTCCCTTGGTCGACATTTCAATCTGGTCTCCAATCATCATGATCGATTCTCCGGTCATCTCAATCCGCTTACCGGTCTGAAGCGTAATTTTGTCAACACTATTCAAAATAATCGACCCGGCGTTCGTTAACGTAATCGAAGCGCCATTCTCTGCCCCGACAATCGTGATTTTGTCTTTCTCAAACATAATTTTCTGTCCTGTGGGGGTAAGCAGGAACTTGGTATCCGGATCCGCCATCAAGTCGTCCTTTAAATTTTTTAAATCGTTGTCATAATGGATGATCGGCTGGAGTGTCTCCTGTTTGACGACGGT